>ERZ1034626.125-NODE-125-length-51951-cov-9.141822_pt1 | contig 51951 bp, 38 predicted proteins | sample MGYA00520652_ERZ1034626 | MGnify/ENA primary metagenome ERZ1034626 (study PRJEB33766, sample SAMN09781765) | gut metagenome | biome: gut microbiome | host: Homo sapiens | place: Madagascar | study: EMG produced TPA metagenomics assembly of the PRJNA485056 data set... | reverse complement strand
ACACTTTATTCCTAACATATGGTGTTACCAACCGGAAAAATCCGCTGACCCCGAAAAGCAGACATAGAGTGACATTATATGGAGATACGGAAGAAAGTGTATCACCAAGACAGCATGGCCTAATTCCAATCATGTCATTCACCACGATAGGTATAGAACCCGTGAGAAGACTGACAATCGGCGTGTCATATATCGGATACCTTGGGCTATACAAGGACAGCGAGAGGAAGACATACTACCAAACGCAAGGCATAGGAGGTGAATGCGGCTGGCAACTCTTCAAGGCAAAGAAAGACGGCACGTTTTGGGACAAAGGCGACGAAATAGACATAAGAGCGAGATATGGCCATAGCATCGGTTACGGTTGCGGCGACCTGAAATTTGACCTGTACGACGCAGCCATAATATACAGGTATATGCGCTCGGTAATAGACCTATCCTTAGCCGTCGGCTATAGGTTTATCAATTCTCACAGCTCTGAAGTAAGAAACCACAGTAACGTATACCTTGGTATAGGAATTGGTATATAAATCAACAATGCTCATGCCGAGCGTACAGATATGCGGGCGACAAGGAAGACAATTCCATGTCGCCCGTTTTCTTGATGAATAATATTTGATTAATATTTCCCCCACGGCGTGGGGAATGAAACCCCACATTAGGGGGTTCTGTTCCCCACGCCGTGGGGGATTTTTGGCATATATTTTTGTCTTCGTATTTTGGGGCAATTCATTTAACCCAAATCGCAAACAAGTATCTCTGCCGAAGGTTATATCGTTTATCGCCTCAATGACCATAGCTTTGCTCTTGACAAAGAATAATTATCCTGCAACTGCTGAATGACAAAAAAAAGAAGTACATTTGCAGAAGATTAATAATATACATAACAAGAAAAATCAATGGCACTTATAAAATCAATAAAGGGTCTCACTCCCAAATGGGGCAAGGACTGCTATTTCAGTGAGAACGCCGCAATTGTCGGCGAAGTGACGATGGGCGACGAATGCTCAATATGGTTCAATGCCGTGGTGCGCGGCGATGTGGCTCCCATTACGATCGGCAACAGAGTGAACGTGCAGGACGGAGCCTGCGTACATGTGACCAACCAGACAGGACCCACGATAATCGAGGACGATGTGTCAATAGGCCACAATGCCACAGTACATGCATGCACAGTGCACCGAGGTGCCCTGATAGGCATGGGTGCGACGGTGCTCGACAACGCTGAAGTGGGCGAAGGAGCAGTAGTTGCCGCCGGAGCACTCGTTCTGGGAGGCACTAAAATCGGCGAACATGAAATCTGGGGAGGTGTACCGGCAAAGTTCATCAAGAAGACGAGACCGAACCAGGCGGAGAGCTTCGCACAACACTACGTGGAATATTCAAAGTGGTATCTTGAGGAACAAGACTGAAAACGACATCCCCACAATCCAAGAGCATCACAACCACATATCATCCTATGACAGAAAGACCGACGACATACGTTGACATCATATTGCCTCTGCCCCTCAACAGTCTCTTCACCTACTCCATCCCGGAGCCGTTGACAGAGGCGGTGAAGAGCGGCGTAAGGGTTATCGTGCCGTTCGGCAAGCAGAAGATGATGGTGGGACTGGCGGTGCGCATCCACGACAAGGAGCCGGAATTCAAGGTAAAGGACATCACGAGGGTGCTCGACACGACGCCTATCGTGACCGAAAGACAGCTGCGGATGTGGAACTGGATTGCAGATTATTACATGTCTCCCATCGGCGAGGTCTTCAACGCCGCATTGCCTGCCGGACTGAAGGCAGAGGACGGGTTCAGACCGAAGACGGAGACATATATCACACTGCCTGAGAACCTGCGCCACGAACAGGCGCTACACATCGCTTTCGGCATGCTGAAGAGAGCACTGGCACAACTCAAGACATTCAACACATATCTGACACTCTCCCACTGGGACACCATCGTGGGCGACTGCACCGACGAACCGGTGGTGGAGGTGACGAAAGACGAACTGATAAACGAATCGCATGCCACAGCGGGAGTCATGAAGCAACTGCTGGACAAGAAGATGCTCGTGACCTACGAGAAGGAGGTGGGACGTCTGAACTGTGGCGGAGTGCCTCAGCTCGACAACGTGAAGCGACTGTCGGCAGCACAGCAGGAGGCATACAACAACATACTGTTCCAGTTCCTGAAAAAGAACGTGGTGCTGCTGCGCGGCGTGACGTCGAGCGGCAAGACGGAGATATACATCCATCTCATCAAACAGGCACTGGAGCGCCACGAGCAGGTGCTCTATCTCCTGCCGGAAATCGCCCTGACGGTACAGATAAGGCAAAGGCTTCAGAAGGTGTTTGGCGACAGGCTCGGTATCTACCATTCCAAATACAGTGATGCCGAGAGGGTGGAGATATGGAAAAAGCAACTCTCCGACTCACCTTACGATGTGATACTGGGAGCACGCTCCGCCGTATTGCTGCCGTTCTCCAAACTCGGTCTCGTGATAATCGACGAGGAACATGAAACGTCTTTCAAACAGCAGGACCCTGCACCGCGCTACCATGCCCGCAGCGTGGCGATAATGCTCGCCCACCAGCATGGAGCGAAAACACTGTTGGGCTCCGCCACACCGTCGGCAGAGAGCTGGCATAACGCCGAGACCGGCAAATACGGTCTTGTGGAACTCGACGAGAGATACAAGGGCATCGAGATGCCGGAGATAAAGGTAGTGGACGTGAAGGACATGCAACGCCGCAAGATGATGTACGGTCCGATATCACCGCTGCTGCTCGAGACGATGAAAAAGGCATTGGATAACGGGGAGCAGGTGATACTGTTCCAGAACAGGCGCGGTTTTGCACCAATGGTGGAATGCCGCACCTGCGGATGGGTGCCGAAATGCGAAAACTGCGATGTCTCCCTCACCTTCCACAAGAACATGAACATGCTGACATGTCACTACTGCGGTTTCACCTACAGCGTGCCGAAGAAATGTCCGAACTGCGAGGGGGAGGACCTGAGGCCCTATGGGTATGGAACGGAGAAGATTGAGGAGAAGATAATGGAACTGTTCCCCAACGTGCCCGTTGCCAGGATGGACCTCGACACTACCCGTTCCCGCAACGCATACGAGAGGATAATAAATGACTTCTCTGCCGGGCGTACGAAGATTCTCATCGGAACGCAGATGGTGAGCAAGGGACTCGATTTCGACCACGTACGTGTGGTGGGAATACTGAATGCCGATTCCATGCTCAACGTGCCCGACTTCAGGGCATACGAACATGCCTTCACCATGATGTCGCAGGTGGCGGGAAGAGCAGGAAGGAAAGGCGACCGCGGACTGGTGATACTGCAGACGAAAGACGTGGAGCAACCCATCATAGAACAAGTGGTGACAAACAACTGGCGTGCATTCTATTCACAGCTGATGGCAGAGAGACGATTGTTCCACTACCCTCCCTTCTATCGGCTCATATATGTCTACCTGAAGCACAAAGACGATGACCGCGTGAACACGGCAGCGATAGAGATGGGCGGCAGACTGAGACAATGGCTTGGAGCAAGGGTGCTCGGTCCTGACAAGCCTGCGGTATCGAAGGTGCGCACATTCTTCATCCGCAAGATAATGCTGAAGCTCGAACCGGGTATCGACATGAAGAGGGTGCGCCAGTGTCTGTTGCTCGCCCAGCGACAGATGGAACAGGACAAGCGATACTCCTCCCTGCAGATTTACTACGACGTGGACCCGAGCTGACAGTCATCCGACTTCCGACAAATAATACAGAATAACAAATCAATCAAAATAAATTGCCTTTATTACTATTACAAACACACCTAAAGGCAAGCGTACTATCAATAATCCCCAGTCCTCTCACACCGAGACAACTGGGGATTCATCATTTATGTGTGTTATTTCAAAGAGTAGTTTTCTTATCAGAAATCGATGTCAAGACCAACACCAAGCACATCATTGTCACGAGTGTAGTCAGCTGTATAAGTCAGCTTTTCTGACACCTGCTCCGAAGTCTTCTTGTGCTTGTAGAAGGTATGGAAATAAGCTACGGAGAGTGACATCTTGCTTGTCAGGTTCACTTTCGCACCGAAACCGACAGAGTTTGAACTTACCACAAACGACTTGTCGTCCATTGAGGCATCCGACAGACCATAGTTTGTGCTCTGCCATCCTGCACTCACGGTGAGCATCTTGTTCACATCATACTCAGCACCGGCATTATACTCCAGCGTACCGCGTTTGAGATTCTTGTGACGGTCTACACGCTCCTTCGTTCCGTCAGCCTTGGTCCAATTGTAGCCAGAGGTAGCCTCCTTGTCGTCAAACCAGTGGAAGCCCACATTGATGCGGAGAGCATCGATAGGACTATAGCCCACTCCGAGGGTGAGCAATGCAGGAATGTCACCGGCATCCTTGTGGTTCTGCTCCGGGTCATACTCAGCAATAAGCTCGTTGATGTTCTCCTTTGCCTGCTGGATTGCCGGACTGATGCCCTGGAGCACCTGTACCGGAACACCGGCGGCAGCAAGGTTATCACCGATAGCGTTCAGCTTCTTCACAGGAGTGATGACGGTACCCTGGTTTACAAGACACAGATGGGTCTTGAACTCATACTTTGCAGAGAAGTTCCAACGGCCGGTCTTGTAGTCGATGCCGATAATTGGAGTGAAGCCATAACCAGTCTGGTCGGTGTTCAGCTCAATGTCTGAACTCTCCGGATCGTTTCTGTCCACCATAGTAGAGAGTGGCAGTTTGGCACCGTTGTTACCCACGAAAGCGATGTTCTTCACATATCCGTAGTAGTTACATGTGGCGTAGATTCCTCTCACACCTCCGAATACAGACAGGTGGTCGTTGATTCTGTAGGCAGCGCCGACAGAAAGTCCATAGTAATACTGACGACCGCGCATGAAGCTGTCGTAGGTATATCCATATCCTCCCATCGTTCCCGTTGCAGGGTTTGCGATATTTGGATTTACCGGCAATATGCCGTTAAGGTATGGAGCGAGGGAGTTGCCGAGGAAACCGATGTTTGCCACAACCTTCTCGAAAGAACCGAGTCCGTTGTCGAACTTACATTTTCCACCTCCTCCGGCAAGGGCGAAGTTGGCCTGGAACGACCATCTGTTCTTGTTGTATGCATACTGGAACGAAGGAATTACAGGGGCAAAAGCCTTACCCTCGAATTTCCTTGGCGTAGTAGGATTCTTTACGTTGTAGTTGAAGAGAGCGTAGTCGTTCTCGATAGTACGTGTCTGCCATGCAGTCTGCAGATTGATGCTGAGGTGATGGCCGTCTTTCATAAATGCCACACCGGCAGGGTTGAAATACACTCCATCAATGCCGATAGATGCCTCACGGCTCATCATACGGTTGAAAGCGATGTTCTGGTTGGTGTTAGTGAGCAGACCGCCAGCAGTGGCGGTTACTGCGGATGCCGACAACAGGGCTGCCAAGCAAACATTTTTTAAATTAATCATCTTTACCTAAAATACTTTTTAAAACAAATTGGTTGCAAAGGTATCTTATTTGTTCTTTATTTCCGTATAAAGAGTTATTTGTTTAACATTGCTTAACCACAAAACACCTGATTACTGCGCAAAACAAAAGGTTTGTGCAATAATTAATGCACAAACCTTTCATATTTATCCCCAAATGTATATGTTACCTCCATTTGCCTATTCCTCGTCGTCTCTCTTCAGAGCCGGCTTCTTCAGTTCAGGATAGCTCACTCTCGTATGATAAATGGACTTGAGCCTTTCTATCAACACCTGCTTGGCCATCGCGATGTCGTGGAATGTGATCGGGCAATACTCAAAGTATCCTTCCTTCAGTTGTCCGTCCACGATCTTGTTCACGATATTGCTGATGCTGAATTCCGTATATTCCGGAAGCGAGCGTGCGGCAGCCTCAACGCTGTCTGCCATCATCAGGATAGCCTGTTCGCGGGTGAACGGATTAGGGCCTGGATAGGTGAAGAGCGAATCGTCGATAGGCTCATCCGGATGCTCGTTGCGATACGACACATAGAAATACTTCGTCATTCCCGCACCATGGTGAGTGCTGATGAAGTCCTTTATCACTCCCGGCAGATTATGCTTCTCAGCCAGTTTCAGTCCGTCTGTCACATGGTTTATCACGATATGTGCGGCATCAATCCTCGACATGTTGTCGAGAGGGTTCACGCCATTCTGATTCTCAGTGAAGAATGCCGGATTCTGCATCTTGCCGATGTCATGATACAAGGCTCCTGTACGCACCAGCTGCGCCTTTGCGCCGATCTTCTCGGCGATGGCAGAGGCAAGGTTGCTAACCATTATAGAATGCTGGAACGTTCCCGGCGCCACCTCGCTCAAGCGGCGCAGCAGGTCCTTGCTGGTATTCGACAGCTCGATGAGCGTAACGTTGGATATGAATCCGAACGTCTTCTCGATGATGAGCATGAGAGGATACACGAAGAGCAGCATTATACCGTTTATCACGAAATACTTATACATGCTGTTGTCAACGGTAGTGAACGTATTGTCTGTCATCAGCTGCAGGGCGAAATAGATGGCGCAGCTCGCCAACGTCACGAAGAGCGCCGTCTTGAAGAGCTGCCCTCGCTGCGATAGTTCCCTCAGCGAGTATATCGCCACGAGTCCCGCCACGAGCTGCACGATGATGAACTCATACTGATATTTCACTGCCGCCGCACACAACATCACCATCACGATGTGTGTAAGGAATGCCGTACGCGAGTCCATGAACACACGGATGAATATGGGCGCCATGGCAAAAGGCAGTATGTAGACGCTGAACACATTGTGTTCTATCATCAGCGACACGAGGATTGGAAAGACGGTGATCATCGCATAGAGCATGGCTATGCTGCGCGGCTTGCTGAAATAGTCGCGGCGGAACATGCCGAGATACATGGTGAAGAGGATAATGAAGAGCGAAACGAATATCACCTGTCCGGCAATGGTAGAAGGCACTGCGGTTGTGCTGGCGCTACGGCGCTGGGTCTCCTTTTCAAATGAACTGAGCACACGGAAGGTGTAGTCGTCAACGATTTCTCCCCTGTCCACGATTTTCTGTCCGGCGAGCACCATACCGCTTGCCAGCGGTATCTGCCCGAGCAGGTCGTTCTTCTCTGCCTCGCTCCTCTCCTTGTCGTATATCAGGTTCGGCTCTATGTATTCGTTGAGATTGCAACGCTGCAGCTGCGCACGGTAGGGTACGAGCCTCTCGTCAAGGTATATCTGCTCATAGGCGGTCATTGTTGACAACACCCTGGATATGCGCACGCTGTAAGCAGTCTTGCCGTCAATGACCCTTATCATCTTGGTGGTGTCCTGGGCTATCGACGAGAATTCCGTCGCCCCCATGATTCCCGACTTGTACAGCTGGTGCAGCTTGTCTGCCACGATGTTGGTGTAGGTAGCCGGCATACCAGGCAGTCCGCCGGTGAAGTCTTCGAAGAAGCGTGTCATCTGGGCGCTCTCCATATTGTCCTTAAAGTTGAAGTAAGGTTCGAAGTTGCGCAGCAAGCTGTCGCGCTCCTGCTTTATCGCCTCGTCGGTCTTGTATATCGGGAAGTCGAACTTGGCAATCAGCGAACCATACATCCACGGCTTTCCCACGTCGTAGCGGAACTGCGGTCCGCTGTTGCGCGGAATAAACAATACGATGATGACCACGGAAATCAGGACCAGCGCCATACGGCTGAGGATCTTCTTCCATTGGTTGCGTTCAGACATGTCGTACTTATTCATATTCTCATTCTTTTATAAGTCCGGCGCAACGACAAACCAGTGTAGCTGGCGCCAGCGTTAATTACAGTGTATTATCTCGGTTTTAGCCTCCGAAAAGTACCTATTATATATATAAGGCACGTTTCAACTGCGAAAATACAAAAAATAATACAACAATTGATAAAAAAGTTGTATTTTTGCACGGTTTAGCATATATCTCTTGCCCAAATGCGGCATTACGAGGTAATAAAATCAATAAATTCACATATACACATAGCAATGTCAGAAAGAAAAGTTAGGGTGCGTTTCGCACCAAGTCCCACGGGCGCCTTACACATCGGCGGCGTGCGCACAGCATTATACAACTATCTCTTCGCCAAGCAGCACGGCGGCGATCTCGTGTTCCGTATCGAGGATACCGACTCCAATCGTTTCGTACCCGGTGCTGAAGAATACATCATCGAGTCGTTCAAGTGGCTCGGCATCAAGTTCGACGAGGGAGTGAGCTTCGGCGGAAACTATGGTCCTTACCGTCAGAGCGAGCGCCGCGACATCTACAAGAAGTATGTAGACCAGCTGCTCGATGCCGGCAAGGCATACATCGCCTTCGACACTCCTGAGGAGCTCGACGCCAAACGTGCAGAGATAAAGAACTTCCAGTATGATGCCCACACCCGCATGCAGATGCGCAACTCGCTTGCCATGCCAAAGGAGGAGGTTGAAGCCCTCATCGCCGACGGCAAGCAGTATGTAGTGCGTTTCCTCATCCAGCCGGGAGAGGAGATCCATGTCAACGACATGATCCGCGGCGACGTGGTGATAAAGAGCGACATCCTCGACGACAAGGTGCTCTACAAGAGTGCCGACGAGCTGCCTACCTATCATCTCGCCAACATCGTTGACGACCATCTGATGGAGATAAGCCATGTGATACGCGGCGAGGAATGGTTGCCAAGCGCCCCACTCCACGTCCTACTGTACCGTGCATTCGGATGGGAAGACACAATGCCACGCTTCGCCCACCTGCCTCTGCTGCTGAAACCAGACGGCAAGGGAAAACTGAGCAAGCGCGATGGCGACCGCCTCGGATTCCCTGTGTTCCCGTTGGAATGGCACGACCCCAAGACCGGCGACGTGAGCAATGGTTTCCGTGAGAGCGGATATTTCCCGGAGGCAGTAATAAACTTCCTTGCCCTGCTTGGATGGAACCCAGGCACAGAGCAGGAGCTGTTCTCCCTGCAGGAACTCGTGGAGCAGTTCGACATCACGAAATGCAGCAAGGCGGGAGCACGCTTCGACTATCAGAAGGGCATCTGGTTCAACCATGAATATATCCTGCGCAAGAGCAACGAAGAGATTGCAGAACTCTTCGCCCCGATCGTTGCCGGCAACGGCGTGGACGAGTCGATGGAGCGCATCACCAAGGTGGTGTCGATGATGAAAGACCGCGTAAGCTTCGTAAAGGAACTGTGGCCTCTCTGCTCATTCTTCTTCATCGCTCCTACGGAATACGACGAGAAGACGGTACGCAAACGCTGGAAGGCTGACTCTGCCGTGGTAATGGGCGAACTTGCCGACGTGATAGAAGGCATCGACGACTTCTCTCTCGAAAACCAGGAGAAAGTGGTTCTCGCATGGGTGGAGAGCAAGGGTTACAAGCTCGGCGACGTGATGAATGCGTTCCGTCTGGCTCTCGTCGGCATCGGCAAGGGTCCCGGCATGTTCGACATCACTGCCTTCCTCGGCAAGGAGGAGACACTGAAGAGACTCAGAAAAGCCATTGAAGTGCTGAAATAACAAACCGCATTCTATATGCCCGCTCTCCCTTCCACCGAGGGAGAGCCACAAGGGCAGAGAGAGAAACTGGAATAAAGAACTAAAAGCAACAAAGAAGCAGGCGTGTACAACATCATTATATATATATACCTTCTTGGTGTGGCGATAGCCAGCCGTTGGAACAGCAAGATACGCAAGATGTGGCGAGGGGAAAGAGAAACTTTCGACATACTGAGGCAGAAGACAGACCCGAATGCGAAATACCTGTGGTTCCATGCAGCATCGCTCGGAGAGTTTGAGCAGGGACGCCCCATAATGGAGCGTCTGCGCAAGAGCCATCCCGAATACAAGATTCTCCTCACATTCTTCTCCCCTTCGGGATACGAAGTGAGGAAGAACTACGAAGGGGCCGACATCGTCTGCTACCTGCCGCTCGACACTCCGCTCAACGTCAGACGCTTCTTCAGGATAATACACCCGGAGATGGCTTTCTTCATCAAGTATGAGTTCTGGTGGAACTACATGACATACATGAAGAAACACGACATCCCCGTATACAGCGTGAGCAGCATCTTCCGCCCGCAGCAGGTGTTCTTCCGCTGGTATGGCAACAGCTATCGCCGCGTGCTGAACTGCATCACCCGGTTCTTCGTGCAGAACGAGAAGAGCCGTGAACTGCTCGCCACACTCGGCATAACGAATGTGGAGATTACGGGCGACACGCGCTTCGACCGCGTGCTGGAGATAAAGCAGAGCGCAAGTCAGAAGCAGATGCCTATCGTGGATGCCTTCGCCAAGGGCTATAAGGTGTTCGTTGCCGGAAGCAGCTGGCCGCCAGACGAGGATATCTTCATCCGCTATTTCAACGATCACAAGGACTGGCGCATCGTCATCGCCCCTCATGTGATAGGCGAAGACCATCTGCAGCAGATACTCTCGAAGCTCAACCGCACCGCCGTGCGCTACACCCAAACCACTCCCGAAGAGGCAGCCAAGGCTGACTGCCTGATAATTGACTGCTTCGGACTCCTGTCGAGCATATACTCTTGTGCCAAGGTCACCTATGTGGGTGGCGGATTCGGAGTGGGTATCCACAATGTGCTGGAGGCTGCCGTATGGAACGTGCCGGTGATATTCGGCCCCAACAACAAGCGTTTCCAGGAGGCTCAGGAACTGCTCGCCACACAGGGCGGAATGGAGATAAACAGCTACGAGGACTTTGAGAGAATCATGGACCGCTTCGACTCTGACGCCGAATATCTCAGCATTTCGTCTGACTTGGCAGGTGCCTACGTAAAGACGAAAGCCGGTGCAGCCGACAAGGTTATCAAGGGTGTGGGACTATAATGGAATAATCACGACCGGCTTCCTGTCAGCAGGACAACAAGCGATATGACAATCCCCGACATTCTTCACAGACCGTGTGGTCTGCATAGAATGCCGGGGATTGCCGTATTTATTCATTCATGTATGTCTGGGGGGGCTGACTTCTTCCAATTCGAGAGTCAGCATCATCATTTGCCCTGGAGCTTGGTTCCGGAGATTTTCTTCAGACTGTTGGTCGCCACATTAAATATACCCTTGATATATTTGTCGGGAGTACGCTCCTGCAGCTCTTTCATACCGTCGATACACAATGCTCGCTCATCCACAGTCATCACCGATCCCTTCTGCTTGCAAAGGTCGAGGATGGAATTTGCGAGTCCGGTCAGCAGGTTGGTGTTGTCGATATTGTCTCTAAGATTATTGAGATAAGCGGCACGAAGGTTGCCGAACTGCTGGATGGGATCGGTGTTGCTGCCCACGAGAGGTTTGGAAGCAGACTGCTGCATTCCCTTTACATTGCCGTCGGCTCCTATTTTCATGACGTTTCCCTCACCATCGTCAATAGTCATCGAACCATCTTTCTCTATCACTATCCGCTGCCTATTCGACTTGAGGATGGTCTTGCCTTCTTTCGTCTCTATAGTATCGGTACCGTCAACGATTTTCCCGCCAAAAGCCTTTGCCAGTTTTCCCAAGTCGCCCAGACCTGACAGTACCGAGAGATCGCCGAGGTCGAACGAGTCATCATCATCGTCGTCGTCGTCAATGCTGTCGAGTTTGTCGGAGAGGTCTTCAAGATTCTTCAGCACTCCGTCGAGGTTCTGTGCGGAGCGTTTCTGCTTGGCAGACATCTTCTTGGGGTTCATACTGTAAAGCTTATACACCTTGCCTTCGATGTTCTTCCCGCGTTTCTGCCATTCCAGTCCGTAGACATAGCGATAGAGAGAGTCAGCGGTATCATCAACACACATCGTGAGATAGTTACGCCCCCACTTGCAATAGGGCCAGCCCAGATGCATTAGTTTTTCCAGATGGTCGCCATAGGCAATCAGCCTGTTCGACTTCACCGCATCTGTCTCTTTCTTCACGAACACGTCGTATGCCGCCGACATATCCTGATAGAAAGCCTTCTTCAGCGGTTCCAGATTCTTCTCCTGCTTCTTGGGCAGCGAGAATTCGTATATCTTGGCGTATGCCTTGGTATTTCCTTTGTCGACGGTAGAAGACTTTATGCCGTTTTTCTCCACTGCCGTGCCAAAGGCATCAATCGCCTTGCTCACATGTTCCTGCGCCGAAGCGCCTAAGGGCAGCATCACGATGGATGCGAGTGCCACGATGTCAAATAGTCTTTTCATTGTCATATTCCTTTCCGTTTTATTCAATACACATCTTCTTCATCACACACGGCTGCTATCTGCGCAGAGTTCAATAAACTGGCAGCCTTGACGAGATTCAGCATATATTGTTGTTCACATTCCACTTTCATCAATTCTATGTCGGCAAGCTGTTTCGCCACCACATTCACGGAGTCTGTCACCGAGATCGCCTCTGCATCGGCAAGCAACACCTCTGGCGGTGCGGGCTTGAAGCGGTATTTCTTCATCACCCGCCTTTTAGCCGGCATTTCGTCTGCCTGTCTCTCCTTGTCGGAGATGGTATCGGGCTTGGCGATGGCGCTGTCAGTGGGCTGAACCTGTGCCACCAAGCGTTTGGAAGTCTGCATGACAGGAGTTTCATCCGTTCCGCCGGGCACAAAATGATAGGCTGCCACAAATATCACAGCTACTGCTGCAGCAATGCCTGCTATCCAACGGAGGCTCAAGACCGGAGCGGTATGGCGGACAGGCTTGCCTGATGGTTCGCCGGTCATCCCGTTGTCGAAATATGCGAACATCTCCCGATAGGGGTCCAGTTCGACAGGCACATGCTCATCCTGGCGGAAGAAGTCTCCCAATGCCTTTTCCTCATCCAGAGTGGTGGTGCCGCTCATAAACTTGTCGATCAATATTTTCAAATCCTCCTGTTTCATCTTCTTCGTTTTATCTCGTCAAACAATTTCTTTCTCGCTCTCGCCAGCATCGTGGGCACGGAGACGGCACTGACTCCCACTATGGCGGCAATCTCTTCGGTGGTTTTGTGTTCCACCTGTCTGAGATGCAGCACGGCGTGTTCCTTGGTAGGCAATTTGTCGAGCTGCGACTTCAGCCATCTGTCGTCTTCTGCCGTCTGTAGCAGCGAGTCGGGCTGACGATAACTGCTGTCTGGGGCGGCTGTCATATCGAGGGCTATCGTCTTGTTCCTTCGCAGCATGTCAATAGACAGATGCCTGGCTATTGTAGTGGCCATCGCCGCGGCAGACGGTTTGCCGTCTATCTTCTCTCTGATGGTCCATAGCTTGAGCATCGTGTCTTGAGCCACATCCTCAGCCGAGTCTGAATCGAGCCGGAATCCCCTCGCCAGCGTCACTATGCGCCGGCGCAGGTCTGCTGCCATGTCTTCAAACTCTTTCTGAACCATACTCATACATTTATATATATATGACGCCGTTTCCTCCTGCCGTCACTCTATTAACGCACGATACACAGGATTATGAACAGACATTAATATTGTTTAACAATCAGGCAATAAACTTGTACACTAAAAACACGAACGATGTGTCGAAAATGTGTAGATTCGCACAAAACAAGTACCAAAAATGTGTAAAGCTTCACATTTTTAGCACATCAACGATTCAATACCTCCTAAAAAAACCGCAACGCCGTCGAATTGACACGTTGCGGTTTTTTGATTATTTTCTAAGGATTATCGTCATTTTATCTGCACCTTGCCCGTCTTGATGCCGTTGGCAGAAACGGTCTTGATGATATACATGCCCTTGGCAAGTCCGCCGACAGCCTGGCCCGCTGTGGCGTTTGACATTTCTGCCACCTTGTTGCCGGCGAGGTCGTAGACTGAAACACGGGCTTTCTCTGTCATGTCGAGAGTAGAGATGCCGGAAGTCTCGCTTGCAAAATTCTTATAACATTTGTGACAGAAAGGACAAAAGCCGAATCAGTCATAATGGAAATAGTATAAAGGAAAATGTCATATAACCCAAAAACAGTCGAAACTGTCAGATTGTCTGGTTCTTCATTGTAACATTCTGACAAACAGACAGTTGACTATCTGACGATTGTCAGCCGATTGTCTGGATGATTTGCAGATAAGAGGAAGTATCTGACTGCAGGTATTCAGACGACAGGAATTGCATGTGTTGGCAGAATCCTGAAAACAGGAATATGGATATTACAACATTAACTTATTGGGCAACCGCCTGGCGTCTTTTCTGCCCATCCGGGGCAAGCAGCGTGCCCATGTGGGGCAAGCACCTTGCCCTTGTTGGGCAAGCGGCGTGCCCATTCTACGTCAAATCGGTCATAAGGTGTAAGTATGCGCTAAATGAATTCCGGCAACGTGTCATTACTTATTTATAATAAGGATGTTCAGGCTCTGAATGACTACTACGACATGGCGAACGACACATATTTTTCCGGTTAGACAGAGAATTATTACACCCGATGCTTTGGGCCTTATAGAAAATATATGTATATTTGCATAACACTTTGCGGCACTCGGCAAATTGAGAGTAAACTCTCTTTTGCACTCGTTGGCAAAGTGTTTGCAGAAAACAACAAAGTATAAAGCCTATGATGGTAAACATTGCTAATCCGATATACGACTCTGTATTCAAATACCTTATGGAGGACGAGCGCATAGCAAAGACTCTTATCTCCGCTCTTTTGAAAAAAGATTTTGATCAAAGTCTGAAGGAGGAAGGCAACCACCAAGTATTGAGCGTTGATGAAGACAAGTTCAATGGCGACCTTCCTTTCATCAGCAAACCATCCAGACAGTTGGCTGACAATCGGACGACAACCAACTGTCTGCCTGTCAGAATGTTACTACCAAAAACCAGATGGTCTGACAGTTTTTTTGAAAATTCTTGATTTTACTGAAAATCAGCGTTATGGGCAACTTTTACTCATATCGACACTCGCTATTACTCATCAAAAGACAAACAAAAGACGCCTTATAAAAAGCAAAAGACCGCAAGCAGTTATAAAATACTACCATTGAACGGCCTAATGACCGTTTGGGTGTTAAGACGTTTCTGTTCCTTGCCTCTGTCTACAAATTCCATAGAATATGATTTTTCTGAAAATGATTTTGCAAAATATGTTTTTGCAAAACATAATATTTTTATGAATGCGCTGCAAGTGGAAACATATATTTTATGCATTCATAATCTTGTTTTTTTCCTTTTCCCGAAAGGTTATACCGACTGTTCGTCCAATAGGAAATCAAGCACATTCATTATTACGATAGTCTGAACAGCAGGAACGATTTGCCGCAACGCCTCATTCCTGTAATAATCTTCACCAGTCCGTTATGCCGACAACTGACCAGTTCCTGCAGATATTTATTTCTCTCTATAACCATAGTCTACAAAAGATTTTTGCGGAAATCCGCAGTTTTCTTCTGCAAATATAGTCATTTTACCAATTCCATGAAAGATTTTTGCGGATATCCGCACTTTTCTTAGATAGAAGCAATTGGGGATGATGTTTGTAGCGTTACTAAAACGTACTCTAAAACGAGAACATAGAACTGGGCACCCTATAAAGTAATATCCGTTGAAACGAATGCCATCAATAGCATTAGCTCCAACGACAACAATAGAACTTATTACAAAGCAAATGGTGTGAAAGCCAATGAATACACAAAAGGAATAGTCGTAATAAAGGACAACAATAGAACAAAGGTAATAGTTAAAGAGTAGGTGCTTTTTTGTGATCTAATCATTTCCAACAATTGGGATATTGACAGACAATGGAGATGACCGCAAGAAACAACAGAAGAAAATATAAGAAGACGCCATCTCACAAGGTTGCATAAAAAAGTAACTTCTGAAATCAGAATTAAATCCCTCGGGTGTGTACAATCAACATTACACATCTAAGGGATTTTCATTTTCACTGCCAGATTGTGACACACGAAGCATCTCCGGCAAACCACCGATTCTGTCTTTATTCTATAATCCAATCAGAGATATTTCTTGTTTCTCCATCGAAGTTTACACCCACCGTTGTTATAGGTCTGCCACTCAAAGCAAACCGTTGGCGATAATTCTTGAGATTTATTTGATGCGATGCAGACTTGCCGCTTTGGTTCAACTTTATCTCCAAAAGGTAAAGGTCGGTGCGCGTAAGCATCACAATGTCTACTCTGCCTGTCGGCGTATGGACTTCCACGTCTACGAGATAGTCGGTGAGCAATGAGAAAATGACATAGAGCATCTGCTGATAATGTCCCTCGCTATTGGCGTTGGTGCAATAAGGTATAGTGCCGAGAAAGGTCTGCAGCAGGGTCAATGCCCCATCCATATCCCGTTTGTCGAGAGCCTGGGCTATTCTGCGGGCCATATTGGTTACGGCAAGTGTATTGGGACTGACGTAGGATGGGATCAGTGCCTTGGTAAGTCCAAGCCTCACTTCTTTGTTAGGCACGTCGAGAGTATAGTAGTCATAATCTCTGTTATAGTCTTTTATGGTGATGTAGCCGCTCTGATAGAGCAGCGGCATTATGGTCGGCATATTCTCCGTAGGAGCATCAAACTCGCTGGCAGAAGCCTCAACACGTGTAATGTCGACAGGCTGCACATCGTATTTGCGCATCATGTTTATAAGATATGTAGGAGTGCCTGAAGCGAACCAGTATGCCTCGAATTTCTTTTCTGCAAAACAGCTTAGCAGACTGAAGGGATTGAACACGTCGGGAGAGGAAGCGGAGAAATGATAACCATCATAATTGTCTTTCAGCCTGCCGATGGTCTGTGTCCTGTCCATCCCCATTGCCTTCGACAACACATCTATGTCTGCCGACATCCGGGTCAGCAGTTCATCTTTCGTGATACCGCAGATTCCTGCATAATCATCATTCATGGATATGTTGGTGATATTGTTCAGCTCGCTGAAAATGCTAAGTTGTGAAAATTTCGTGATTCCCGTGAGGAACACGAAACGTAGCTTTGCCTCGCAGAATTTAAGAGGACTGTAAAAATTGCGCATTATATTGCGCAGCTCGTCAAGTTGTTCCTTTTCATGGGCAGCGTCGAGCATCGGCGCATCGTATTCGTCAACGAGCACAACAACCTGTTTGCCAGACTTTCGGTATGCAGCATTAACAAGGTCTATCAATCGGTTGTTGCTGCCGTTAGCCGGACTGCTGATTCCCCATTTCAGTTCTTCGTCCTTCAGTCTATAGCCCAGATATTCCTCCAGTTGTTGTGGATTCATATGCTTTCCGCCGCTCATATCAAAGTGCAACACTGGATATTCTGTCCATTCCTCTTCCAGTTTCTCAATGGCAAGTCCCTTGAACAAATCTTTCTTTCCCTCAAAGTAGCTTTGGAAAGTGGATACAAGCAGCGACTTTCCGAAACGGCGAGGGCGCCCCAAAAAGAAATACACTCCGCTGGTGTGTGCCATACGGTATACGTATTCCGTCTTGTCGATATAGAGTTTGTCTTCCCTACGGATTCTCTCAAATGTCTGTATTCCTAATGGATATAGTTTCAATGCCATAATCGTTGCCATTATTGTTTCCGACCGTAAATGTACGGCATTTATTCGATACATACAAACATTAATGCGTTTTTCTTCTATTACGGCAAGGTCATAAAAGGTTTTCCCCGACAAGCTCCTTTGGCTGTCAAACAGACAGAAGACATGCAACGGCATTGTAGCACTTATGTACGAATATGACAACATTGTTGAAACCATACTGTAACATAACGCCCCTATCTTTGCACCGGACAAAGAAAACAAACGATTTTATTATATGGACAGAAAGGTAAAGAAGGTTCTGACAACCACAATGATGATGGTCGTCCCTGTGATAGGGACAATGGCCGCCGACATCATCGGCAAAGTGACCGACGCAAAGTCGAAGGAGGCTCTCATAGGAGCTACGGTGCAGGTGGACGGCACCGATTTCATTGCCGCTACTGACATTGACGGCAACTTCAAGCTTACAGGATTGGATTCAAACGCCAAGTACTCGCTGACGATAAAGTACGTGGCATACGAGAATAAAAAAATTGACGGGGTTCTGGCGAGTGACCAGCCTCAGATGATTAGCGTAGCGCTGACGCCCGAAGAACAGACACTGGGCGAAGTCACCGTAACCGGGATCGCACGGAGAAACACGGAAACGGCTATGGTGCAAGTAGCGAAGAACAGTCCCGTCATAGTGAACAACGTCTCGGCACAGGAGATTGGAAAAACGCAGGACACCAATGCGGGAGAGGTGATCAGACGTGTGCCGGGCGTAAGCCTTATCGATGACAAGTTCGTGATGGTGCGCGGCTTGTCGCAGAGATACAACAATGTGTGGATAAACGGTGGAGCGGCACCAAGCTCTGAGGCCGATTCGAGGGCTTTCTCGTTCGACCTCATACCGAGCGCACAGATCGACAACATGCAGATCGTGAAAACGCCGTCACCGGAATATCCTGCCGACTACACCGGTGGATTCATCGTGGTGAACACCAAAGACATACCGGCAGAAAGCATCACGCAGGTGCAGGTGGGCGGCAACTGGAACACTAATTCGGTGTTCCGCAATTTCACCCATGCCAAAGGTTCGGCAACTGATTTCCTCGGTTTCGACAACGGTATGAGGAGCCTCAACGGGGGATTCAATGCCTCACTCCGTACTATCGGCAACGGAGGAACGGACCTGACGGGGAACGGACTGAACAACGACTGGACAACAAAGAGCATGAAGCCTTTCGGCGACCTGAAACTGTCGGCAAACATCGGCAGACGATGGAAACTGGGCAGAAACCAGCTTGGAATGATTGCCGCATTGAACTACACCAACGAATACCGCACTTTCGACAATATGCAGAACAACCAGTTTGGAGTGTTCGACGAGCGCAACGACAGGTCGATTTATCTCAGCAACTCTATCGACAACCAGTATAACAACAACACCCGCCTCGGAGCGATGCTCAACCTGACGCTACTCACTGCCGAAGGCAACAGCAAGTTCCAGATGAAAAACATCTTCAACCAACTGGGCAATGACCGCTACACATTCAGACAGGGAGTGGACGAACAGAACAACGACACTCGCTCGGCGGAATATTACTACCGTAGCCGCACGACATACAACGGACAGTTCACAGGCAAGCACACAATGAACGATGATGAACTGGACTGGAGTCTCAGCTACTCTTATGCCAACCGCAACGTGCCTGACCGCCGACGCTATCTGCAGAACGACGCTCTGGAGGCGGGAACGATACAGCTGACCACTGGAAACGACATTTCGAGGGAGTGGACAAAGCTCGACGAGCATATCCTATCAGCTGCCGTAAACGACAAACACGACTTCGACCTGAACGGATGGAAACCATCTGTCAAGGTTGGTGCATACGGTGAATACCGTACACGTGAATACAAGACTCGCGAGTTCATATACAACTGGGAGCCGGAGAACAACACCCTGCCTGCGGACTTCCGCAAAAGCGATTTACCTACACTGCTGAGCAACAGTGACAACTTCGGACAGGACAAGCTGTATCTGCTGGAAGAGCCGAACATGAGAGACAACTATAAGGGACACAACACTATGGGGGCCGGATATCTTGCTGCCACCCTACCCCTTGGCAAACTGAACGTATATGCCGGCGTGCGCTATGAATACGACAAGATGGAACTGGTGACCAACACCCGCGACGACCGCCCGAGCCCGTTGAGCCATTTCTATAAATACAGCGACCTTTTCCCGTCGCTCAACACCACATACAAATTCTCCGACAAACACCAGCTGCGCCTCTCATACGGTAAGACGGTGAACCGCCCGGAGTTCCGCGAAGTGTCGCCGTCGGTGTTCTACGACTTCGACCTCGCCGCCGACGTGAAGGGAAATACGGAACTGACACCATGCTACGTGCAGAACCTCGACCTGCGCTACGAGTTCTACCCATCAAGAGGCGAACTGATCTCTGTGGCACTGTTCTACAAATATTTCGACGCTCCGATAGAATGGACATATACCCTCTCTGGCGGCAACAGACTGATATACTCTTACACAAATGCCGACCACGCAAACAACTACGGTATAGAGGTGGACATAAAGAAAGACCTCTCGTTTATCAGACTGCCGAACTTCAGTTGGTCGTTCAACGGAGCACTGATAAAGAGCAGAGTGAACTTCAGCGGCAATGCGCTGATGGAAAACCGTCCTATGCAAGGCCAGTCGCCATATCTCGTGAACACGGGAATCTTCTACAAGAACGAAAAGCTGCAACTCGATGCCGCCCTACTCTACAACCGCATCGGAAAAAGAATCATCGGCGTGGGACGCAGCGAAGGAACAACGAGCGGCAACGAGGCACTCAGAGTGCCCGACAGCTACGAGATGCCACGCGACGTGCTCGACCTGTCAGTATCGAAGAAATTCGGAACACATTGGGAGGTGAAGGCAAACATACGCGACATTCTCGCCCAGAGGGTTTACTACAAGGAATTCGTGACGGCAACTCTCAACGACGGCACCACAAAGAAGGTCGAGCAGATAACAAGAAGTTTCAAGCCTGGCCGCAACATCGGTCTGAGCATCACCTATAAACTCTAAGAGCATACCCCTTCTATATAATCCAGAATTCCCAGAAGACCTAGAAAGCCTAGAATATCTTGAAAGTCTATAATAGGCTAGAATATCTAGAAAGCCTAGCCTCAACAAAAAAAACTATTATTCTAAATAATAAATTATGAACAAGACAAAATTTTACGGATGCCTCGGCGTCCTCGCACTTGCAGGAACGATGTTTACTGCGTGCAGTGATGATGACAACAATGGTGGAAACGAAAACTCAAACGCTGCCGTATGGACAGTAAACGGCGGCATCAACGCCTGCGACCACGTGCTCTTCACGGAGAGTGACAAAGCAGGCAGCAAAGACGTTAACGACAAAGGTACTCAGATCGGAAACGGCGACCAGGAGTTCGTGTTCACAGGAAAGCAGACTCTGAAGAAAGGTACATATATTCTGAAAGGTTGGGTGTACATCGCCGACGGCGCTGAACTGACTATCGAACCGGGAACCGTTATCAAGGGCGACAAAGACACCAAGGCCGCCCTCATAGCAGAGCGTGGCGGAAAGCTAATAGCCCAGGGTTCTGAGACACAGCCTATCATATTCACTTCTGAGCAGGCTCCCGGCAGCCGCCGTCCTGGCGACTGGGGTGGCATCATCATCTGCGGCAAGGCTCGCACAAACGCCACTGAACAGCAGATTGAAGGCGGTCCGCGCACAAAGCACGGTGGCAACGACGACAACGACAACTCTGGTGTGCTGAGCTACGTGCGCATCGAGTTCGCCGGCTATCCGTTCGCAACTGACCAGGAAATCAACGGACTCACTCTCGGCTCCGTGGGAAAGCAGACAAAAATCGACCACGTACAGGTGTCTTACTCTAACGATGACTCCTACGAGTGGTTCGGCGGTACTGTTGACTGCAAATACCTCATCGCCTACAAAGGATGGGACGACGACTTCGATACCGACAACGGATTCAGCGGCCATGTGCAGTATGGTCTCTCCATCCGCGACCCGAAGATTGCCGACAAGTCTATGAGCAACGGATTCGAAAGCGACAACAACGCAAAGGGAACAAACGCTGACCCTCACACCTCTGCCGTATTCTCGAACATCACCTTCGTGGGTCCTAAGGCTGGTGCAGCTGACTTCGTAAACGACGCTTCATATATCACAGCCGGCAGCATGAACCCTAACAACGGTTCTGGTCTCGGACGCTTCCAGAGCGGTATGCAAATCCGCCGCGACTCTCATCTGAGCTGCTTCAACTCAGTGATAGTAGGCTGGCCTGTAGGTCTTATCCTCGACAACGACCTGGGTGACACCCAGGGTGCAGCGACATCAGCTTTGCTAAAACTGCAGAACATCTATATGACTAACGTTGACGCCATCGGAACTGACAAGAACAAGGTGCTCAGCAATCCTGAAAACGATTCTTTCTCAGCGAAGTTCTTCCTCGCACAGCCGGGCAACGTATACTCTCAGACTGCAACAGGATGGTTTGACATGACTGGCTACCGTCCTCTCGCCGGCAGTCCGCTGCTCACTGGAGCTTCATTCACAGACGCTCTGCTCGCAGGATTCGAGAAAGTGGCATACGTGGGAGCATTCGGAGGAACCGACTGGACTGCAAACTGGACTAACTTCGACCCGCAGAACACAAACTACTAAATCTTAATAACCTGTAATATTGATGAGGGTGTGTCGTTTTTGACATACCCTCATTTTTTTGATTCCGTTCAGCCAATAGACCATTTAACTCCAATCTGCAAGTAGTACGTTTATCCCCAAACAGCAAGTAGTCCCTTTGGGGTGAGGTAAGCTTAAATACACTCTTCCCAAACTATATTATGCGACATTCCATAGGTTAAAACCCACCTGGAATAATAGGAAATCACAATAGAAGAGCGGCTTTATTTATACCCGAAAGGGTATAATATAAATCTTGAATATTAATTTTATACCCGAAAGGGTGTAAATAAATATAATAATTACTATATTTGCACCCTAAAGGGTATAATTATATGGAGAACAGTTTATCGGGATTTGTAAAGGAAATGCGAAAGCAGTTCGGACTGACACAGGTTGACCTTGCAGAGAAATCGGGTGTTGGACTGAGATTCGTGCGCGAACTGGAACAGGGAAAGACAACGCTCCGTCTGGACAAGGTGAACCAGGTGCTTGCCCTGTTCGGCAGACAGGTGGGAGCGGTCAGAATAGGAAATGAGGAGGATAAAGCATGAAAACAGGAAAAGTCTATATGTATGACCGTCTTGCCGGCATGCTGACGGAAGACGAGACGGGATTCACTTTCAGATACGACAGCGCTTATCTCGATTCTGACAATGCGGAAGCGATAAGTCTCACTATGCCGCTGACAAACAAGGAATACCACGACACGGTGTTGTTTCCGTTTTTCGACGGACTGATTCCTGAGGGGTGGCTGCTCGACATAGCGGAAAAGAGCTGGAAGATAAACCAGCGCGACAGGATGTCGCTGCTCATGGCATGCTGCAAAGACTGCATCGGAGCAGTGAGTGTGGTACCTATTGAAGAAGAAAGGGAATAAGGATGGCAAAATGTCTATATTGCTACAAAGAGCTGAAAGAGGGACAGACTGACTATCATCCCTCATGCGCAAAAAAACTGTATGGGGTGAAGACGGCACCGGTGCTGCCATACAACAGGAGCCAGATTGGAGAACTGGCAAAGAGAGTGGTGAGAGCACAGACCACGCTGACCGGAGTGCAAGCGAAACTGTCGCTCGACGTGAACCATGGCCAGAAGAACGAACCTGACCGCTTCACCATCGTGGGTCTGTGGGGACGCTTCATACTGAAGCCCCAGACCGATACCTACCGTTCGCTACCCGAACTGGAAGACCTGACCATGCATATGGCAGAGGCAGCGAAAATCGCAGTAGTGCCTCACGGGCTGATAAGATTCGACGACGGTGAACTGTGTTACATAACGCGGAGGATTGACCGCCAACCCGACGGCAGCAAAACGGCAATGGAAGACATGTGCCAGTTGTCGGAGCGACTGACGGAATACAAATACAAGGGGTCGTATGAGCAGATTGCGAAGCTGATAAAGAAGTATTCGGCGGTGCCACAGCTCGATCTTGTGAATTTCTGGGAGGTGGTGGTCTTCTCATGGATAACGGGAAACTCCGATATGCATCTGAAGAATTTCTCGCTATACAAGACCCCTCTGGGATTCTGTCTCACTCCTGCCTACGACCTGTTGTCTACTTTGATAGTGATGCCACAAGACACTGAAGAACTGGCGTTGACACTGAACGGAAAGAAAAGGAAGATAAAGAGGTCTGACTTCAAGAAGGCAATGACTGCATCGGGACTTAACGAGAAGGTGATACAGAACATGGCTAACAAGTTCGGCAAGGCAATATCAAAATGGATCGACCTCATAGACAACTCTTTCCTGCCAAACGACATGAAACGGGAATACAAAAGACTTATCATCAAAAGGGTGATAATGATGAGATGACAAAGGATAATCCATGGTACGGCAATAACACGCCATCACACAAAATGTGATAACACACTAAACAGCCTGATGACCGATTGGGGATAAACCCCAGACGGAGAGGAAACATACTCTGAACAAAAAAGGCCGGAGGAACATCATGTCCACCGACCTTCTTTTTTTATCCCTTACCCATAAGGCAATGGGGAATTAACCGTTCAGCACTTATCAGAAATAATATGCTGCTGAAATCTGCCAAGCGTTAGACTTGCCTTCGCTGTCGAGCAGATTCTTGATAGTCTCTGTAGCAACGCTCTTTCCTGTCACCTCACCGGTCTTGCCACAAGCGATGTTGTAGTTGAAACCAATCTCCAGATGATTGATGAGAGTAACGCCGGCACCAACGTTAACGCTGAAGTTTGTTGACTTCAACTTATAGTTGGCAGCCTTCAGCATGTCGAAGTTCTTGTCACCGACGTTGAAACCGAACTGTGGACCGGCAGCAAGATAAACTCCGGCGATGTCGCCAAGACCAAAGGTATAGCGAAGGTTCACAGGGATGTTGATAGCCTGCTGCTTAACCTTGGTGTTGAGATCTGCCTCATATCCGCTTACCTCTCCCTTCAGTTTTGCCTCACGCTGGTCGTAGAGAGCAGAAGCGTCGATTCCCAAACCCACTACAGGAAGAGTGAACTTTACAGACGGACCGATGAAGAATCCTGCGCGGTTAGAGGCATCGAGCACCTTGCTGTCCATAGACATATCAGTGATGTTGAGACCACCCTTGAGACCGAACTTGATCTGAGCCTGAGCCGGATTTGCAGTCATCATACCTAATGCCACGATGGCAAGAGCGAAAATCTTTTTCATAAGCTTAATTTTGTTTTATGGTTAATATAGTTGTTATAATAAAACTAATGTCTGAATAATAAAACACCAGTTCATCTTATCCCCCAATCGGCCATTAGCGCTTGCTTGGATTTTGGTATTTTATAAGCAGAAAGGACAAGCAAGTCTCACCCTGACGGCTCCTCGCTTGTCCCCTTGTATATATGTTTCTTAGTGGCGCTGACGGCGCACCGACACCCTTGCTGACGATGAGCCTCCGCCAGAGGATGAAGAAGAGCTGCGACGTGATTTCTTCTTTACAGTGGTCTGTTTGTCTTCCGTAGCCGATCCACCGGCACGGCGGTTCTTCTTGCGCACCTTCTTTCCCTTCACGGTCTGCTGAGCCTTGGCGATGCTGTCGAGAGAATCCTTGAGCTGCTGGTCGCCCCAGATATTCTTCTCAAAGGCGATGAGCTCTCCCTCTATACGTTTCTGCTCCTTGGTCATGGCAGAGTCAGACTTGCAATACTGTGCGAGCGTCTTGCCGAGCATATTGGTGGTCTTGTATATCTTGCCGCGATACATGTTCTTGGTGAAATAATCATCAAGAGTCATCGTGGCGGCATTGTTCAAGTCGCTCGTCATTATTATCTGCTTGCTCAGATATGGGGCGATGTCGTCATACTTCACCCAGAAGAGCGGATAGGTCTGAGGAGCATCGCCGAAGTCGTCTTCTCTCGACATGATAGGACAGAGCGCTATCACCTTGGTGTGGAAAGTGGCTGAACGCTGGTCGTAGTAGGCACTCTCCTTTATGTAATACGACTTCACTTCCTTCGACGGTAGGTCGCTGTTGTCGATGTTGATGCCGTTGCCCTTCTTTTCATAATATATATGATAATTGTCGAGAAATGCCAATGGCTTTATCTTCGATGCGTCGTTGAACACCTCGTTGCCGTCGAGCCTGTATTCGTAAGCATTGATGCGCTGGCGCATCATGAGCTTGAACATATAGGTGAAGAGGTTCATCTGTGAACCCACTGCCTCAACAGGATAGTAGAGTCCGGCATTGGCATCTTCGTTGAGATCGATGATGCGATAGATGTCGCGACGCCAAACCACGTCCTCGTCCATAGTAGCAGCGACGGGGAACGATATCTGAGCCCTCGTCGTGATGTTCTGGGCGTTTGAGGTGGTCTGTTGTTGCTGTTTGCGGCGTGCGGCAGGCTGTGCGTTCGCCATTCCGGTGAGGCAAGCTGCCAATATTATTAGAAATATCTTCTTCATATATCGTATATAGTTTTTCTCATATTGTTATTTCACGATGACCTCCATCGACGAAGGCAACGTTCGCTTGATGCCGTCAGGACCTACTGCCGTGACACGGCTGATATAGAAGCGGCGGTTGCGGGAGAGTCCGCGGAAGGCATTCTTCTGGCGTTCCGAGAATGAAGCTCCGGCAGAAGCCATAGGAACGGCATTTCCCATATTGTCGAAGAATACTGTCTCGAAGCTGAGCACCTTGAACTGAATATCGAGGAGTCCGTCGTCGATTGCTGCCTTCACTTCGTGAGAACCCATAAGCGATGCCTTGGCGAGTCCGCCGCCACGATAGCGGTTGGTGCCGATGGCGAGATATGCCGTCGGATCCGGCAGTTTGCGCACGTGGAACGTGAACTGTCCCATCTGGCGCGGATGACCGGTGGTGGTCGACATCACTGTGATGGTGACGTCCTTGCCTACTGCTGCAGGACGGGCGATATACTTGCCCGGTCCTACCGGCTGCAGCGTACCGCCGCTCATTGATGCCGTCACTTTGTTGAGAGGCACTCCTGGGATGCTTATGCTTATAGGGTTTGTATATCCGGCATAGAGCACGTTCATGAGGTCGGCAGACACCGTGGCGCTCGGATCCACTACAGTATACTTCTGTGTGAAGTCACGACGAATCACGTCGCCCTGTCCGTTCTGCATCGTGATGTATCCGGCGAGATTGAACTCGCCAGTCCGTCCTGTCACTATCTCATAAGTGTTGTTGCGCAGGTTCATCTGTCGTCCGCCGATGTAGATCTTCGGTTGCTGTGTGGTGTCTACGGCAGCCATCACTATCTGGGCAGAGAACTTGTCGCCACGCACGATGGTCTGTGCGTTGGGAATTACGAATGCACTGAGTTTGTTCACTCTGATATCCTTCATGTCGATGTTTGCCACGAGAGTGTGCAACACTTCACCTTCGGCATAACGCACGTCGTTCTGCAGTTTGGTGAGAAGCGTTACGGCAGCAGCCACCGGCATGTCTTCAAACATATACTCCTGCCAGTTCTTGCCCATTGTCTTGGCTTTCTTGGGGAGTGTGGTCGACAGGTTGCCGGCGATGATCTTATGCTGTGCGGCATCTGGCACCATCTTCAGGATGCGTTCACGGAAGGAATTGATGGCATCGAAGAGTTTCTTGCCTTTTCCCGTACCGGGAGCGAGCATCACATGACTGGCTGCCTCGAGGTCGTCCTTTCTTTCTATGTTATGGATGTCACCGTCTGCACCGTCTGCCTCGCGCACGATCTCCACCTTCAGTTCCTGAGCGAAGTTATACAGAGAGTCACTCATGCGCTTCACTGCCGTGGCCTTTTCAAACCACTCACGCACCTTCTCAGGGTTGCTCTTCATCTGCTCGGCAAAATTGCCGTAGATGCTTTGGTTCTCCTTCGCCGAGTTGTCGGTTGAGCGCTGCAGACTCTCCTCCACGATGGAGAAACCGTCGAGCACCTGTGTCGAGACGTTCATCGCGAGCATTGCCATCAAGACGACATACATGAGGTTGATCATCTTCTGGCGAGGAGATATTGGTCTTTTCTTTATTGCCACTTTTATGCTGTTTAATAATCAAGGATTTGTCTTTATTGCTGTGGGGCACCGGGGGCTGCGACACGCATGTTGACGGTCATTGCCTCTATCATGCGGGCATAGATGGCGTTGAGCTGCTCTATCTGCTGTGCCATCTTCTGCAGCTTGTCGTTAATCTGGTCACCCGTACCGATTTGGGCGCTTGCTGTCTTAAGCTGCATCTCGTATATCTTGCAGATTCCGGTGAGCGTGCGGTTGAGGTTTTCCATCTCCTCTGAATCGCGGGTGAGGTGCATGCTCTGCTCCGACACCTTCTGTATGATTTCGGTGAGGTTGTTGAGCGACTCCACATAGTTTGTCGTTGCCTCTGCCATTTCCGGAGACACTTGTGCCTGCTGTGCCACCCACTGCTGCATGTTCACAGTCTGCGATGCTGCCATTGCAGCTGCTCCGGCAACTGTCGCCGCATCCTGTCCCTCGCCGTCGGCTTCCGATGATGGCGTTGGCTGCGCTACAGCTGCTCCGGCTGGCATTCCGCCGCCGATGATTATCGTTCCGCCGCCGTTCACGCCTGCCATGACAGCAGGCTGTGCCATTGCCGGTTGTGTTGAGAATGGTTGTGAGTCGGCATTCTCTGCTGCCTCGCGGGCTTCCATATCCTCCTCATACTCTTCTTCTATCTCTTCTTTGGTGACGTGTGTCGGCAGGTCCTTACCGTCGGCGGTCTTGTCGAACGGACGGTCGAAGGCTGAGATGAAGAACACTATAACCTCTGTTCCCATTCCGAGGAAAAGCATGAAGTTTGCTCCCGGCAGGTGGGTGAGTTTGAACAGAGTACCGAGGATAACGATAGACGCACCCCAACTGTAAGCGTAGTTCATGAACGTCTGTCCCGGTACGCTATCCAACCACTTCTGCAAGCGGTATATCACGTTAAAATTGCTGTATACTGTCATTTTTTCTTCTTACTCCCTTTTTGTTTAGAACTTGTTGTACTTGCCAGACTTCTCACGCAACGGAAACCGATATAGCTTCTTGGCTGGTTCTGGTATTCCCATGTGCGCCATGCCGAACGGATATACGACTCAGGGTCTTTCCACGAACCGCCTCTCACGCTCTTCTTCTTCATCTTGTACGGGTCTTCTATCGCCGCATTATAGGAAAGCTGCGGATTGAGGTCGTTCATGGCGGTCACTCCGGCTTCGGTATATATCGTGCTTGTCCATTCTGCCACATTTCCCGCCATGTCATACAGTCCGTTTGAATTGGCGGAGTATATCCCCACGCGGCTCGTTATCAGGTTGCCGTCCTGGGTGTAGTTGCCGCGGTCCGGCTTGAAGTTGGCATAGAAGCATCCGCGGTCGTTCTTCACGTCGCGGTTCTCCCATGGGAATTCGTTTCCTTCTTTGCCGCGCGCCGCATACTCCCATTCTGCCTCTGTAGGCAGACGGTAGCGCTGGATGTATTTCGCCACGCCTCCGAGTCCTTTGAGCAGATAGTCGGTACGCCATGCACAGAAGGCGTTTGCCTGCTCCCAGGTCACTCCCACCACAGGATATTCGTTGTAGGTAGGACTGCTGAAATAGAGGCGCATGTATGTCTCGTTGTCTGAGTTCTGAAAATCGTTCACCCAGCATGTAGTGTCGGGATATACGTTCACGATGTAAGTGTTGAGGAAGTCCCACGGACCGGTGAGCTGTCTGTTGATGGTCTGTCTCACTATCCTTCCCTCATCGTCGATATATGCCGTATCCTTTGAAATCATCACCACCTCGTCAGGGTTCACCTGTACGTCGGTGTTGAGATTGCGCTCTGATGGATTCAGACGGTTACGGCGCTTTGCCGCCGTAACGTAGTCGTAAATCTCGTAGCGGTAGTTCATCTGGCTGGCGTCGAGCATCTTCTCACCGGTCACGGGATTGGTGACATAAAGGCTCTCTATGGCACGCTGCTCGTCTTCGTTCGGCTTGCGCGGAAGAGCCTTTTTCCAGTTGAGGTGTGGGGGCACGGGGTCACCGTTCTTGTCTTCGGTAATCATATACGACTCGTCGCCGCCGTATGAAGGGTCGGCGAGACGTGTTCTGAGGATTGAGTCGCGCACCCAGTATACAAACTGTCGATACTCAGAATTGGTTATCTCCGTGTCGTCCATCCAGAATCCGTCCACTGATATTTCCTTCACAGGGGTCTGCTTTCCCCAGAGGCTGTCCTGCCTCTCGAGTCCCATCTTCAGGAAGCCTTTCTTCACAAGGGTCATTCCGAACGGCGTCGGCTCGGAGAAGCCTCTGCCGCCTCCTGTTCCTGTCAGCTCGCCTCCCCTGCCGGTTGTGGCCATCTTTCCGCCGAAGCAGCCCGTAAGCAGGGTTGCCACGCAGATCAGGGCTGCGATCACAATGCTATTCTTCATTTTCATATTTCTTTTTCCTATATTCTTTATTATATGTATCTATTCAGCAAGAGCGTCCCCTCTTATTGCCGCCAGCGTTTCGCCAGCCGTTTCGCATCACAGGATTCTCACGCTCTTGTGCTTGTTCTTGCCTTTCTTGAAGAGGTTGAGGTCGGTCTGATAACTGACCATCAGTTCATGGCTGCCGTTGCCCAAGCTTATCGCTGAGGTGTACATCTCGTAGCTGTAGCTCAGGTTGATGCCGTGGAACGATCCTCCGATTAGCGCCGTGACGGAATTCGTCGGACTGTATGACACTCCGGCATACATGAGTTTTTTCTCGTTAGTATACACTATCCTTGCGGATATGTCGGCACGGTATGCCTTGGTGTCTGTGCGCACGAGCACCGACGTAGGTATTGTAACAAACGGATTTCGTAGCTTTATATTGTATCCGCCCGTCAAATAATATGTAGGATCTATCTGCAGTTCGTTGGTCTCACCGAGCTCCACGAGCGGAGAAGTGAGGTGCTGCGCCGAGACTCCGGCATACCATCGGCCATGTGTGTAGTAGATACCTGCCGCCAGGTCCATGGCGTTTCCCTTCACGTCGGAAGTGGCGAATGCCGGGTCGTTTGACTCGCCCAGATCCACTTTCGAGCCATCAAACTGTTCGTTGAGGAATCCGAATTGTGCGCCCACGCTTATATTGCCGCCAAAGAGCTTGTGCTTATAAGCATACTGCAGGGCTATGCGCTGGTGGGTGAAAAGACCTATCTGGTCGTTGATGAGAGACACACCGGCTCCGTGATATGCGCCGAGCAGGAAGAAGGGCATATCAGCACCGAGATACATCGTGCGGGGATTGTTTTCAAAACCTGCCATATCGAGGGCGTATGCCGCCACGACATTGAGTTTTGGCTGCTTTCCCACCGCTGCCGGGTTGAAATAAGGTTCCATGTCCCAGTAGTGGCTGAACGATGCGTCATACTGCGCCTTTGCCCCTACAGAAAGGAGCAGCGCAAGCGTAATTGTTATGTATAAACGTTTAAACACGTTTACATAACGAGGCTTTATAATATTTATTGTATAGAGGTTCTAAAAAATACTCCACAAGGACACTTCTACACGGCTTTGCATCCTATTTGGCGACTTCAGAAATCCAGTCGCCGATGTCGGAGAGCACTTCTTCTGAAATAGTGGTCTCTATCTTGGCATAGTCGAGCGGAGAACCGCTTTCTGACGGCTGGAAGAAATGGTTGAGCTTGGAATACGTCTTGAAAAGGCTCTTTGCCATTACGGTCTTGCTGAAAAGAGTCTCCGCTGCCTGGAAGTTTATTGCTGAGTTCACCTGCTTATCGTTGTCGCCAATGAGAAGCATCACCGGACATTCCACTTTGCGGATATCCGCTGCCGGGTCGTATTTCAGATAGGAAATGAGCCACAGTGAGTCTATCTGCTTCACCACGCTAACGAGGTTGGCACGGAGTTCGGGCAGGAGGTCGATATCTGCCGTCAGCATCGGAACGAGTGCTTCGGGAGTTTGTGCAAACTTGCTCTGCTGTCCCGACATCTTGTATTTGAACACTCTGTCCATTGCCGTAACGTATTTCTCGATACTTGCCTCATCGAGACCGGAAAAGGGAAGCAGATCTCTGTTTTGTATCAGCAGCACACTGTCGCCCCGCAACACGGGACCGGCGAGTGACACCACGAAGTCTGCCTTGCCTTTGGCGGCAAGCATATAGCCGATAATGCCTCCCTCGCTATGGCCGAGCACACCTATCTTGCCGAATTTCTTCGTGCTCCTCAGATAGTCTATTCCAGCCTGGGCGTCGAGCATGTTACTCTGGATGGTGACCTTCGTAGGATCGCCTGTCGACTTGCCCACTCCACGGTCGTCATAGCGCAGCGTGGCTATGCCGCGACGGGCGAGATAGTCGGCTATCACGAGGAATGGCTTGTGACCAAGGAGTTCCTCGTCGCGGTCTTGCTGTCCGCTGCCGCTTACCATGATAACGACCGGCATCCCTGCCTTGAAATTCTTTGGATATGTAAGCGTACCGCCCAGCCAGGCTTCTCCGCCTTCCGTAGGAAGACCGGTCTTGCCGTCGACGCCCTTGTTCTGGAATGCCACCTCCTGCATGGTATAGTCGAAAGGCGGCTGCGGAGTCTGCGGACGGTTTACTTTCACCTCGCCGCGTTTCAAGTTCAACGGGAATGAGTAGCCCATCTGTGAGAATGTGCCAAGAATCTCCTCGCCCTTGAGCTTTCCTGTATATTGCGCCCGAAGCTGGGGCAGTTCGATAGACAAGGTGTCTTCTTGCAGACATTTCACCTCTGCCGGCAGTCCCGTGGCCCCCTGGTCCGGACTGTCCATGGTAACGGTGCCGTCGGCATTGATATGGAAAACGATTGTCAATTTTGACGGACCTACTTCAAGCAGTCCGTTCCACGCTCCCTTTATCCCCTGGGCATTCGCCAGCAGCGGTATAAGGACAGACAGGCATAGGAATATGCACTTTTTCATGGTTCACAGTTGTTTAGATAATTCAACATTTGCTCTGTATGCATATAAACTCCCGACCGCCTGACGACAGAATTGGGGTAGAATATGCGACAGCTGTGGGCAAAGATATAAAAAAAACAGAAAGCAGCAAACTATTGTGAATTAAAAACAGGCAAAAGACGCCTTATAAAAAGCAAAAGGCTGCAAGCAGTTATAAAAAACACATCATACGGTCTGATGGCCGCTTGGGGGTTAACCCAAATCGGTCATTAGGGCTTGCCTGGATTTTGTTTTTTAGAAGAGGGGATTTTGTTTGGCTTTTAATGAGTAATAGTGGGCTATTACGAATTGAAAACAAGCAAAAGACGCCTTATAAAAGACAAAAGACGGCAAGCAGTATATAAATAAACAATGGAACGGCCTAATGACCGTTTGGGGTTTAATCATAAGAAACCAGAAACATAACAAATATGGATTATATATTTGAGACCAAGATGATGGTGCGCGACTACGAATGCGACATCGAGGGAATAGTAAACAACGCCAACTACCTGCACTACGCCGAACACACAAGACACCTGTTCTTGCAGAAATGCGGACTCAGCTTCGCAGAGATGCACAGAAGAGGAATCGACGCCGTGGTGGCAAGGATGAACCTGCAGTTCAAGACTCCTCTCAGATGCGACGACGAGTTCTTCTCCCGTCTGAACCTCACCAAGGAGGGAATAAAATACGTGTTCCATCAGGATATCTACCGTGCGTCGGACAACAAGATATGCTTCAAGGGAGTGATTGACCTGGTCTGCATCGTTGACGGCAGACTCGCCAACAGTCCGGAATACGACGATGCCTTCAAGGAATATATAAACAAATAAGACGATTCGGATGGATACAGCACAGCAAGAAAGACTCAATGCCCTGACGCTGTCGAGAATGGGATTCTACAATATCCCGGCGATGAGGGAACTGCTCCACAGGGCAGGTTCATTCACAAACATTGCCGACCATCATGACAACATACTCGACATCGTGCCCGACTGTCCGAAGCGTCTCGCCAACTCGCTTAAAGACATCGCCCCACTGCAGCAGAGAGCGGAGGAGGAACTCGAATATGCGGCTGCCCACGGCATACAGGTGCTGCTGATATCCGACGACGACTATCCGCAGCGACTGAAAGAGTGCAACGACGCACCGCTCGTACTCTTCTATAAAGGCAATGCCGACCTCAATGCCAAACGGGTGATCAACATCGTGGGAACACGCCACGCCACACAGTATGCCGACGACTGCATACGCAAGTTCATTGCAGACATCAAGGTGATGTGTCCCGAAATCCTCATTGCCAGCGGACTGGCATACGGTGTGGACATCATGGCGCACAGACACTCGCTGGAAAACGGCATACCCACTGTGGGAGTGCTTGCCCACGGACTCGACAACCTGTATCCGCCACGCCACAGGGAGACGGCAGACAGGATGGTGGGATGCGGTGGACTACTGACGGAGCATTTCACTAATACCAATGCCGACAAGGTGAACTTCGTGAGGCGCAACCGCATCGTGGCAGGCATGTCAGACGCCACCATACTCGTGGAGAGCGCTGCAAAGGGCGGCGGACTCATCACTTGCTCGCTGGCAAACTCATACAACCGCGACGTTTTCGCATTCCCCGGCAGAATAGGCGACAGCCTCTCTGAAGGATGCAACAAGATTATCCGCAACCGGTCAGCACAGATGGTAATATCGGCGGAATCATTCGTCAGCGACATGGGATGGGAGACTGACGCACAGCTCGCCACAGCCCAGAAGAACGGTATAGAGAGGAGTCTCTTCCCCGAAGTGGAAGGCGACGCAAAGACAATAATCGACGCTCTCGCCAAGAACAACGACCAGCAGATGAACGTGCTTACGGCATCCACAGGATTACCGATAAACAGGCTCACCGCCCTGCTCTTCGAACTGGAGATGAAGGGAATGGTAAAGGCACTGGCTGGAGGAATGTATCATTTGATTAGTTGACAAGGAGACAAGGAGACGAGTTGACAAGGAGTAAAGTAGACAAGGAGACAATGATAATAGGAAACATACAATTTGGAGATCACCCTCTGTTTCTCGCACCGATGGAAGACGTAACCGACATCGGATTCCGTATGCTATGCAAGAGATACGGGGCATCTATGGTATACACCGAGTTCGTGAGCGCAGAGGCTCTCGTCAGATCGGTGAAAAGCACCGTAAACAAACTCACCATCAGTGATGAGGAGCGCCCCGTGGGCATCCAGATATACGGACGCGACGTGGAGTCGATGGTAGAGGCGGCAAAGATAGTGGAAGACCAGGCACATCCCGACGTGATAGACATCAACTTCGGCTGCCCCGTGAAGAAGGTGGCTGGAAAAGGTGCCGGAGCCGGCATGCTGCAGAACGTGCCGCTGCTGCTCGACATCACGAAAAACGTGGTGAAGGCGGTGAGCACTCCCGTCACGGTGAAGACGCGACTGGGATGGAGCAACGACAACCTCATCATCTGCGACCTCGCCGAACAGCTGCAGGACTGCGGCATACAGGCTCTCACCATACACGGAAGGACGAGGGCACAGATGTATACAGGTTCTGCCGACTGGACGCTGATTGGCAAAGTGAAGAAGAACCCGCGAATCAACATCCCCATCATCGGCAACGGCGACATCACATCGCCGGAGGAAACGAAACGGGCTTTCGAGGAATATGGCGTTGACGCCGTGATGATAGGGCGTGCCACCTTCGGACGCCCATGGATATTCAAGGAGATACGTGACTATCTCGACGGCAAGAAGCCAGACCCCGAGATGACCTTCAACTGGATGCTCGACGTGCTCGAAGAGCAGCTGCGCATCAATGTGGAACGCATCGACGAATACCGCGGCATACTGCACACAAGGCGCCACCTCGCCGCAAGTCCGATATTCAAGGGAATACCTAACTTCCGCCAGACCCGCATCGCCATGCTACGTGCAAACACGATGGACGAACTGATGGGAATCCTCGAAGAACAGAGAAAATAAACCCGAATCCTGTTACCTATTCGGGGCAGCCCCGAACAGGTCATTATGCCTATTCGGGGTTAATGATTACAGTTCATGCGAATCCGCGTCATGATATTGAAAAACGTATATAAAAAGGAGACCACAATATTATGAACATATCCATGAAAGAATGGATAACGGGCGTTATCCAGAATCATAAGACCGTCGCCGTGCCCGTGATGACGCATCCCGGCATAGAACTGACGGGGAAGAGCGTGAGGGAGGCTTGCTGCGACGGACAGACTCACTTCGAGGCTATCAAGGCTCTCGCCGGCAGATACCCTACGGCGGCAGCCACCGTAATCATGGACCTCACCGTGGAGGCGGAGGCTTTCGGAGCAGACGTACACTTCACCGAGGATGCCGTGCCTGCCGTTATCGGTCATCTGCTGAACAATGCCGATGACATAAAGGCGCTAAAGGTGCCGTCGCTGAAGGCTGCCAGAGTGCCTGAATATCTCAAGGCGAACCTGCTCTCGGCAAAGGCAATCAACGACCGTCCGGTGCTGGGCGGATGTATCGGTCCGTTTTCGCTCGCCGGCAGACTCTACGATATGTCGGAGATAATGGTGCTGATATACCAAGACCCCGACGCTGCCCATACGCTGCTGGCAAAATGTACGGAGTTCATACTGAAATACTGTAGGGCACTGAAGATGACGGGCGTCGACGGAGTGGTGATGGCAGAACCGGCGGCAGGACTGATGTCCGACGACGACTGCAAGCGCTTCTCTTCCGACTACATCAGATATATCGCAGGACAGGTGCAGGACGACTCCTTCAGCATCGTGCTGCACAACTGCGGCAACACGGGCCACTGCACAAAGGCGATGGTGGCTACAGGAGCGGCAGCCTACCATTTCGGCAACAAATGCGACATGCGGCAGGTGATAAAGGATGTGCCGCCGACGGCTCTCGCTATGGGAAACATCGACCCCGTGTCGGTGTTCAAGGAGGGCACACCGGAACAGATGTACGAGACGACGACACGACTGCTGCAGGAAATGAAGGAGTATCCCAACTTCGTTCTCTCCAGCGGCTGCGACACACCGCCACACACTCCGATGGAGAACATCGATGCCTTCTTCAAAGCTCTCGACGACTTTGACAAGACCATATAAATCATTTAACAGTCTCCAAAACATTGGTTTAGAATGTAGTCATCAGCGCAACTTACATAAACCCCAATCGGCCATTAGGCAGTTTTATGTGATATTTTAAACTGCTTGCAGTCTTTTGTCTTTTATAAGGCGCCTTTGCATCCCCTTTACCAACGTTGTCTTTTCATGAATACTTTGGGCACGGTTTGGACACAGATCGTGCCCACTTGGGGCAAGCACCGTGCCCCAAGTGAGAAAGCACGTTACCCCACATGGGCAAGCACCGTGCCCAATTATTGTAGTTCTTGTTATCCTTGCCTATGATTGTGAGTCGGCTATTTGAAAACAAAGACCAACCAGAGAAATGGCTGTCCTTTTATGGGGCTTGCAAAAGTCTTACCAGACAGCACAATAGCTCCGATGATACTTTATGATACTTCTATGATACTTTTCTGTAAAGAATCCAGAAAAGTATCATTACACCTAACTCGTTCAGCTGATGCACTTTAGATACATCCAGCACCCCCGAAAATGATACTTTGACACTTTTCTTCAGGAAAAAAACATATTGTTATTCCCGGATTTTTCGTTGTGTCTTGATAACATTTCATCGAAAATTCTTGTGTATCTCAAGTATTTTATAGAATTTTGTATAAGAGTCTTACGAACGCTGACTGACACGGGATGGCATATACGCCACTAAAATCCTATAAATCAACGGAGTAACGGACTCGACAAATGTATTATCATCTAAAAACAATTCCGCCTACGGGTTAACATTAACAACACAACCATTATGAGAGTAGGATTATTCGTCCCCTGCTATGTGGACGCCCTGTATCCAGAGGCTGGTGTAGCCACATACAAGTTGCTCAAGCACTACGGACTTGACGTGGAGTATCCTGAGCGGCAGACATGCTGTGGACAACCGATGGCAAACGCCGGTTTCCAGGACAAGTCGATGAAAGTGATTGAGTCTTTTGATGAACTTTTCAAAGACTATGACTACATCGTCGCCCCTTCTGCATCGTGCGCCGCATACGTGAAAGTCTATTATCCCAAAATTCTGAAGGGCAAACACGAATGTGTCTCTTCAGGCAAAATCATGGATATAGTGGCGTTCCTCCACGACGTGCTGAAGGTGAAGGAGGTGCCGGGAAAGTTCCCCCACCCTGTCAGCGTGCATAACAGCTGCCACGGAGTGAGAGAGCTGAACCTGTCATCGCCCTCGGAATGCAACGTCAAGCCATTCAACAAGATTATCGACCTCTTGCAGCTCGTCGACGGCATCACCATCCATGAGCCGGAAAGAAAGGACGAGTGTTGCGGCTTCGGCGGTATGTTCTCCATCGAGGAGCCAGCCGTTTCCACCCGCATGGGAGAAGAGAAGATAAAGAGACACATCGCCACCGGGGCGGAATATGTCACGGGACCCGACTCTTCGTGTCTCATGCACATGGCTGGCATCGCCAAGAAAGAGAAGATGCCTATCAAATTCATTCACGTAGTCCAGATATTAGCAGCAGGGTTATGAGCACAATACATTCCAAGAGAGCCGCCCGCTTTGTGGCGGATGCAGAGAAGACCAGTTGGCACGACGCCACCTTCTGGTCGGTGAGAGAGAAGCGCGACAAGATGGCACAGCAGCTGCCGGAGTGGGAAGACCTGCGCGAGCATGCCTCGCAGATAAAGAAGCACACCATCACCCATCTGGCGGATTATCTGGAGCAGTTCTCGAACTCTCTGGAGAGCCGCGGAGTGAAGGTGCATTGGGCGAAGGATGCCGCGGAGTTCAACGAAACAGTACTTTCCATTCTGCAGAGCCACGGTGTGACGAAGATGGTGAAGTCTAAGTCGATGCTCACCGAAGAGTGCGAGATGAACCCCTATCTGGAGCAGCACGGCATCGACGTGGTGGAGACCGACCTCGGCGAGCGTATCATCCAGCTCCTGCATCAGAAGCCGAGCCATATCGTGATGCCTGCCATCCACCTCAAACGCGAGGAAGTGGGCAGGATGTTCGAGGAGAAGGGAATATCGAAGGAGAAAGGAAACTACGACCCTACTTATCTCACCCATTGCGCCCGTCTCCATCTGCGCGACCAGTTTATGCAGGCTGGTGCCGGCATGACGGGATGCAACTTCGGCGTGGCTGCCACCGGCGACTGCGTGGTATGCACCAACGAGGGCAATGCCGACATGACAACATCAATGCCGAAGCTGCATATAGTGGCGATGGGAATAGAGAAGATAGTGCCAGACTACAAGTCGCTCGCCGTATTCCAACGCCTTCTGTGCCGCAGCGCCACAGGACAGCCCACCACTGCCTTCACATCACACTTCCGCCAGGCACGACCCGGAGGAGAGATGCACGTGGTGCTCGTGGACAACGGCAGAAGCGACATGTTGGCTGACACCGAACACTGGCAGACGCTGAAATGTATGCGCTGCGGAGCCTGCATCAACACATGTCCGGTATACCGCCGCTCGGGAGGATACAGCTATACGTATTTCATCCCTGGTCCCGTGGGGGTGAACCTCGGCATGCTGCGCGACCCACGGAAATACAGCGACAACGTTTCGGCTTGCACTCTCTGTCTCTCTTGCGACAATGTATGCCCGTCGAAGGTAGGACCTGGCTCGCAGATATACGTATGGCGACAGAGTCTGGAGAAACTGGGAAAAGCCGACAAGCTGAAGAAGGCGATGTCGGCAGGTATGGAATATCTGTTCGACCGCCCTGCCCTCTACACCACAGCCTTGAAATTTGCTCCGCTCGCCAACTATGTTCCTGACTGCCTCACCAACATCGGCAACATCAACGCATGGGGTATCGGACACGCCATGCCTGAATTCGCAAAGAAATCATTCCATGAACTGTGGAAGGAAGGAAAAGTGAAGTAGGAAGTGGGGAGAAACAATTCGCAAGACAAGCATGAAGAAACAATTCGCAAGAGAGTATGAAAAAAGAAGATTTTCTGAATAAGTTGCGTCAGAACACGCACTTTCAATACGATATGCCAAAGGAGGAGATAAAAGGCATCGAATACGAAGACACACTGAAACAGTTCATCGAGATGACGGAGTCGGTGGGCGGACATGTCATCACCGACGCTTCTGCCGGTTCCGACCTTAATGCCTTGGTGTGCGGGGCATACCCTGACGCCAGGGTATTTGCCTCAAACCTGGAGGAGATAACTATGGAAGGCTTGAAGGCAAATGCCGGCAACGGAGCTGCCGCCGTGGAGCTGCGCAATCCCGACACCGTGGCGGAGGCCAACGACCTCAACGGCACCGACGTGGCAATCGTGAGAGGCACGGTGGGAGTGGCAGAGAACGGATGCATCTGGATTCCGCAGACGATGAAGGAGAAGGCATTGCTGTTCATATCCGAATATCTCGTGATTGTGCTCGACAAGAAGAATGTCGTAAACAACATGCACGACGCATACGCCAGCATAGAGTTGGACTCACGATACAATTTCGGAACGTTCATCAGCGGACCGTCAAAGACCGCCGACATCGAGCAGGCTCTTGTCATCGGTGCACAGGCAGCCCGCGGAGTCACCGTGGTGCTGGTGGACGAATAAGTATTTTGGCACTAAATCCCGAACCGGGTCTTATTGGGTGAGGGTAACAAAAGCAGAATGTTGGTTTTATGGGGTTGTCATCCAACCGTCATAAAACCAACATTCTTTATAATCCTATCTTATATTTTCCGTGCTACTATCTTATCAGTTGCCGTTGAAAAACACATAGAGGGCTATCATCACCACGGCAAGCGACACCCATGCTATGATGACACTCCTTGCCGGTTTTTCATTCACAGCCACGATGACGTGTTTCTCGTTGGCATTCATGTCATACAGACTTACCACTATCATCATCGCTACCAGACCGATGAAGATGAAGAACGAGAGGAGCATGAAATGCACCATCTCAGAAAATCCCGGTATAACCCAAAGATAGAGTATTCCTGTGCCGATGCTGAGCACCGTGCCGAACGTCAGAGTCATGTTGGCGGCAAGTGTGGTGCAGCGCTTCCAGAACACTCCCATCAGGAACACTGCCGCCATCGGCGGAGCGATGAAGCTGAGCACAGACTGGAACACATTGAACAGGTCCATACCCTTGATGCCGTCTACGGCAACCGTGATGACGATGGACACCAAGGCTCCGAGAACGGTAACGACACGTCCCGTCTTGCGGATTTCTTCGGGAGATGCCTGCGGACGGATGTTCTTCACATAAATGTCCATGGTGAACACCGTACTCAAGGCATTCAGGGCAGAGCCGATAGTGCTTATCAGAGCCGCCGTAAGCACTGCGAGCACCAATCCCACCATACCGGCAGGGAAAAGCTCATAGACGAGCTTTAAATAGGCGTCATCGGCATTTACCTGCACATTGCCGAAGAACCCTGTCTTGACCATGGCGAAGCATACCACTCCGGGAAGGATGTATATCGCCACATCCAGAATCTTCAGCCATCCGGTGAAATTGGCTCCCCGCTGTCCTTCGCTCAGGTTGCGCGCTGCAAGCACCGGCTGCACCATTGACTGGTCGGTACACCAGAACCACACGCCCATGATGGGATAGCCGAGGATGATAGGCAGCCACGGATAACCGGGGTCGGTATTAGGACGGAAGAGGTTCCAATAGTCTGACGGCACCACATCGGGATTGGCAAGCACCGCTATGCCATGAGAGAAAGACTCGCCGCCGAGCTTCCATATTCCCACTACCGTAAGCGTTGCCGACACGATGATGAGCAGCACCATCTGATAAACGTTGGTATATGCCACGGCTTTCAGTCCGCCGAGCATAGTGAAAAACGCTGATATGGCGAGAAGCAGCATTGCCGAGAGCCACATCGGCATGCCGAACACCTGGCGGATTATGATTCCTCCGGCAAAGAGCGTGAGGGCAAGCCAAGAGATGAGTATCGTCACTATGGTATACCATGCCAGGATATTGCGTGTGGAGTCGCCGAAACGCAGTCCCATAAACTCCGGCAGCGTGGAGATGCCGGTGCCAAGATATCGTGGAGCGAACACGAAGGCGAGCAGGGCGATGAACACGAAGGCGTACCATGCGTAGTTGCCAGACACGATGCCGGTGGAGAAACCGGCACTGGCTGATGCGATGAGCATCGACGGACCGACATTGGTGCCCCACATGGAGAAACCAATATGATGCCAGCGCAGAGAGCGGCTGGCAAGAAACATATTTCCGCTTTTCTTTGCCTTAGAGCTTGCCCACATTCCTATGGCAATGAGCACCACAAAGTAAGCGACAAGGATTATCCAATCAAGTGCATCAAGATTTTGAGTATTCATAGGTTTTGTAGTTTTAAACCCACCCGGCTCCCATCGGGGATGGCAAGGGTGGGTCTTATTGTTTTATTCGTTTTATTTCCTATCTGTATTCGTTTCCCATCAGCTCCTTGGCTACGGCAACGGCAGAGTTTGCATTGTCGCTATAGCCGTCGGCACCGATCTCGTCAGCGAAGTTTTGTGTCACGGGAGCACCACCAACCATCACTTTCACGTTCTGGCGTATTCCGGCATCTTCAAGAGCCTGGATAACATCTTTCATATATGTCATGGTGGTTGTAAGCAGCGCACTCATGCAGAGAATGTCGGCATTATAGTCTTTTACAGCCTCAACAAACTTGTCGCTCGGCACGTCGATGCCGATATTCTTCACCTCGAAGCCACAACCCTCGAGCATAGAGGCAACGAGATTCTTGCCTATGTCGTGGAGATCGCCCTTCACGGTTCCTATCACTATCCTGCCCAGCGTAGTGGATGCCTGTCCGGCGAGCAGCGGCTTCAGAATCTCAAGAGCCGCCTTCATGGCACGTCCTGCCATCAGCAGCTGTGGCACGAAGGCTTTACCGTCCTGAAAGCGTTGTCCCACCTCACTCATGGCGCGTATCATCTGACCGTTTATGATGTCCTGCGGAGCCACGCCTTCATCAAGAGCACGCTTGGTGGCATCGGCAGCCTTGTCGCCTTTGCCGGCGAGGATTGCCTCAAAGACTTCCTCTGCTGCATTGCTCTCCGGCTTGGATGTGGCTACAGGGGCGGCATCGTGGTCGATGCCGCAGGAGCATTTCTTCTCTTTCACAGGAGCACTAGAATCTATAGAAATGCTAGAAAAACTAGAAATTCTAGAAAGACTAGAATCACTAGAAACGCTAGAAAGACTAGAAACGCCAGCCCCCCCAGAATTTCCAGCCCCTCCAGGATAGTGAGGAGTGATGAACAACCCTTCTATCGGCTGCACGAGCTTTGCTATCTCACGGATATGCAAATCGTCAGTACCGCAGCATCCACCAACCACGTTCAGCAGATGAGCCTCAACGATTGGCCATATCTCGGCCTGCATCATCTTTGGAGTGTCGAGGTAGTGACCGTGTTCGTCCGGCAATCCCGCATTCGGGAACATACTTATATAATAGCCGGTCTCGGCAGCCATACGCTGGATGATAGGAGCCATCTTGGCGGCATTGAGCGAACAGTTAAGTCCTACGCTGAACACGCTGTCGTCATTAAGACTCTTGACAAAGTCCACTACCGACTGTCCGAGCATGTTGTGTCCATCCTCGCTTGCCACAGTGAAGCTCATCATTATAGGCAGACGGAAGCCTTTCTTCAGCATCACTTCCTTGCAGCACCACAAGGCAACCTTGGCATTCTCTATGTCGAATATCGTCTCTATAAGCACGGCATCCACGCCGCCGTCTATCAAAGCCTCTATCTGCTCATAGTAGGCATCATGAAGGATATCCTCGTTGAACTCCGCACTTTCTCCGATAGACAGGGTCTTGCTTGTAGGACCGACACTACCAAGCACATAACGGGGCTTACGCGGATTCATCAATGTATAGGCATCAGCCTCTTTCCTTGCCAGCCGGGCAGCTTCAAGGTTTATCTCCCTTGCATAGTCCTGCAGATGCTTGTCGGCAAGCGAGACGCGCTGTGAATTGAACGTATTCGTGGTGATGAGGTCTGAACCTGCTTCAAGGAAACGGCGGTGCATACTTGTCACAATCTCCGGACAAGTAAGAGCAAGCAGGTCGTTTGTTCCACGGACCTCCCCGTCGAAGTCTTTGAATCTCTCCCCACGGAACTCCTCTTCTGTGAGCTTATACTGCTGGATGGTGGTTCCTGTAGCACCGTCGAGAACGAATATCCTTTCCTTTGCCACGGCATCCATCGACGGTCTGCCGAGAGTAGCAGCCTTGAGAGGCAGGGCTTTCATCTTGTCGTCAGCGGCAGAAGCGGCATTGGCATCCCCGCTTTCTATCTTGTCGATGATGGCCATCACCTCCTCGTCGGGAGTCATGGTCTTGTTGATACGGATAGTGTTGTCGGCGGCTTCCGGCTCGTCAGCGCTCTCCTGGTATTCCTCCACTATACGCAATGCCTTCTCCACCTCGTCCTCGTTGTGGAAATCCATCTCGATATGCACTCCGTCGCCACCGATATTGTCGAGCAACGGACGCAGTTCGTCGAGGGTCACCCAGCATGCCATGATGCTTTTTCCTCCTGCAAGAATCTTCTTGTAGAGGTCATACCACTTGGGCGATCCGCCCTGTGGCTCTCCCACTCCCGGCGTCCACTGTATGGCGTTGAGCTCTTCTATCTCAAGCAGGGCTGGCAGATGGTGCATTGCCCCCACGCCGTCGAGATGATACAGCGTGTAGTCTATCTTCTGACACTGCTGACGGATGAAGGGCTGCACAAAGCGTCGGTAATCCTCCACGCTGATCATCGTGGAGATGTCGCTCTGCAACTTTGTCATCTTTCCCGGTGCCCACGATGAGAAATAGCAGAATGCCATCTCGTCGCCCTCACGGATAATGTCGTATAGCTCGTCGAAGACCTGGAAGTATATGTCGTTTATCTGCTGCATCTGCCGCTCCAGCACTTCGGGTTGCATCACGGTGTCGAGAAGCACCTTGTCGGTGCCCTTCATGGCGGCGAGCACATCCATGCCTTCCATCAGGTCGGGCATGCCCACATAGTAATTGCCTTTGGCTTTCTTCTTGCAGGCACGCAGCAGGTCTTTGTGAAGCTGCCAGTTCTTGTTGGCAGGGTCGTTGATGTCGAACTTGATGTCATCTGTGTAGTTGGGGTCCGGATGTATCCAGATGGTATCCTCTCCGCCTTCAAACACGCCGCCGAGGATGGCTGCAAGCGAACCGGGACCGAGCTGCGTGTTGGCAACAGGCAACATGTCGGCTTTCATCGAACTGTGTGCCACATACCAGTCGAGATATTCGGCACGCCATTCCGGGTCGAACCATTTCTGGTCGAGCGACTTCGGTGCCGGCGGCATGGGCACGTCGGCATGGGGCTTGACGCCTTCCTGGAAGTGTTCCCACATATTGAGCACGATGCCCTTATGGTTCCACCAGTCTATATAGTGTTTCTTGGTTTCTTCTAAATTGGGTTTCCACATAATTGTTATGATTTATAATTTTCTTGGGAAAGAGGATGGGAGGAATGGGAAGAATGGGACAAATAGGACACATAGGAGAAATAGGAGAAATACCACTCCAAACTACTCAATCCAGACTCCTCTCTCCTCATTCCTCTCTCCTCACTCAAATCTCAAATCCCTTAAACTCCTCGTTGATGATGAGATTCTTCACCTTGCTCATGTCCATGTCGTCGGTGCTGTCTACATCCTCCGGATAAACGGGGATTACGGCACCCTTGCGCACAAACACCGGCATACGGTCGAGCGGTGTCTCTATGTCCTTCAGCCATCTGCCACCGTCGCTTACCGAGAAGCGGTCGCCGGTGAAGAACTCTACCCATTCTCCTTCCGGCAGATATATGTCGCGACAGTTGTCGCTGCTCATTACGGGAGCCACAAGGAAGTCGTCGCCGAAATAGTATTCATCATCGATATGCCAGCAGTTGTTGTCTTCGGGATGGTGGAAGATAAGTGCCTGCACGATGGTTGATCCGCTGTGTGTTGCCTTCTCGCTCTCGCGGAGGATATATGGAATGAGTTTGTAGCGCAGCTTCCACCAGCGCTTCACCATCGGTGCGATGTTGGGATAATGCCATGGCTCACGCTTGTTGGTGCCGTGGTATCGGATATGCGAGGAGAACACGCCGAACTGTGTCCAGCGCATATACACATCATCGCGGACAACGGAGTTCATGAAGTTTGGCAACGTATGGAATCCCGGCACGTCGTGGCTCCAGAAGGCAAAGCCGGAGAGTCCGAAATGGAGTCCGCCACGCAGCGAACCGGCGAGTCCCTCCCACGAACTGCAGGAGTCTCCGCCCCAATGCAGCGGATATCTCTGGCATCCTGCCCATGCGGAACGTGCCCACACGATGCCGTCGCCTGTCACCTCCTTCGTTATCTCGTATGCCGCCTTCTGATAGAGCAGCGAGTAGAGGTTGTTGAGGAGTTCCGGCGACATGTTCTCGTATTCGGCATCCATGTGGATATTCTCTCCGAAGTCGGTCTTTATACATTTCACTCCCATATCGAGAAGATTCTTCAGCAGACCTTTATACCAGTTTGTCGCCTTCTCGCTGGTGAAATCGATGGTGCCGGCATAGTCGAGGGCGGAGAAGTTGGAGCCTTCGGAATCCTGCTGCTTTGTGAGCTTGCAGATATAGTTGTTCTTGCGTGCCTCGTCAATCTGTTCCGCATCTTCTGCCACATACGGCAGCTGCCACAGCGACACCTTGAACCCTTTCTTGAGCAGTCCCTGCACAAAGGCTTTGGGGTCGGGGAAGCGTTCCTCGTTGAACTTCCATTCGCAGAGCCAGTCGGTCTTGAACCATCCCGTGTCGAGATGGATAACGTCGCATGGATAATGCTCCTGGCGCAGACGGTCGCAGATTGCGTTCACCTCGTCGGCACTGAAATATGTCATACGGCTCATCCACACTCCGTAGCTCCATAGCGGCGGCATTGAGGGATAGCCTGTGAGGTCGCGATAGCCTCTCGTAATCTGCTCCACGGTGTCGCCGCCGATGATAAAGGCATCGATGAGAGCCTGGTCGCTGAGAAATTCCACCGACCGCGTTGACACTCCGGCGAGCGACAGCTTGCTGTATGCCGTGGTGTGATAGAACACGCCATACATGCGGCTGGAGATATAGAACGGTATGTTCTTGTATGTGCGGCGGTTGTTCACTCCCTGTCCGTCCTGGTTCTTCAGGAAGAAGGTCTGTCCGCTGAGATCCATCTTCCCGAAGCGCTCTCCTGTTCCGGCGAAGCACTCGTTAAGCTTACATTCGAACGACAGCGTGGCACGCTCTCTCCTGCCGTTCAGCTTGCAGTAAGCCAAAGGCAGGGCATCATAGCGTGGCGGCGAGAAGTGGTCGTAGGCGGCGAGTCTCACCTCATGTTTCCCGTCGGGATACAGTCGCATATCGAGTGTCTCCTGTGGGTCGGGCAGCAGCTCGCTCCATCTGTCGAGCACCGGCTGCTGCATGTTTATCACCGCCCTTCTCACACCAGCGCCGTCGGTAATGATCCATTGGTCATCCACGAACTCCGCTTTCAGCGGCAACCGCTTCACACGAGCGCTCATCTGCAGCATCTCCGAGGTGTCTGAGGGCTGTTCTCCCCCGCATCCCATGAAGAGGCGGAGGATTCCGGGTTCATATTGTCGTATCACGAGAGTCTGTGTCTCCTGCGGCACATCGGTGTCGGGAGCCATATCGTTGGCAAGCTGCTGTTTCTGGAAAGGCACCTCCACGAGGATGTCTCCATCCTTCTCTCTGACGGATGTCGGCTTGTATGCCTTCCACAGCGACTCATCTCTTTTGAGGTCTGTATCGAAATCCATGAAATCGAACAGATGGTAGTTTGTTGGTCTCATTGTGTATTGTTGTATTCTATTGTTTTAGTAGTGGATTATCGCCTCAGTCTGCCGGCGGCTTCCTTCGTTGCCTTGTCCACCTTCGGTCCGTTGCCTTTTATCAGCATGTTCTTTCCCGGCTGGTTGTAGCCGAAGAGTTCCTTCGGACACCAGTTGCCGGTGACGGTATATCCGTCGGTGGCCTCATCGAAATAGATGTAGAAGGCGCGGTCGTTGGTGGCGTATGGAGCCTCATGCAGGTTTTCTATCCTATTGTTCTTTATTTCTGATCCCGGCTGCGACGAGAGGATGTATATCCCGCCCACGTCATAGAGTTGGCGGGCGAAGTCGTGCACGTAGTTGGCAACAATCCTGTTGTTGCGCATCCCGCTCTCCCGTGGGGTCCATCCCCACCCCACGCAGATGCCGGAGTAGTTGAGATGGTGCACCTCGTTATGGCTTATCTCGATATTGCTGACGTAGCCGGCTGCTATTCCCACACAGCTCCAGTCCTCGTTGGCGGCGTCGCTCACCTCATTGTCGGCAATCGTTATGGCGTCGCAAAGATCGGATGACACGAGCGGTTTGAAGGGCACATGGGTCTCGAAGCCCCCGTCAGGGAAATGTCCCACAAGGATTCCGGTGCCGCCGATGTCTGAGAAGGTGCATCCGCTGACCGTGGAACGGGAGGCAGCCAACTGATAGTCGAGTGCTGTCGCTCCGAGATGGACGAAGCGGCAGTCCTTGAAGTCTATGCCGCTGGCATGACGGATGCTGACGGCAGCTTCAGGACGGGCTATCCAAGCCTGGTTCTCAAGCGATGCCTTCTCCGGCAGTCCCGGCTTCTGCAGCTTGTAGGCGTCTGTCATGCGGAAACCGCCCTGCAACGTCACCAGTCCTTCGTATAGCGGACGTGTCCATGCGGAGTGGGCGAAGGTGATATTCTGGAACTGTATGTCGTGTACCGTGCGCTCCCTCGTGCCGTCAACGGAAGCCAACGTTTCCATCACCGGCACTATGGCCTCGACTGTAGCCATGTCTTCTCCCTCTCGTGGCAGATAGTATATCCTGCCGGAGGGATAGTCCTGATACCACTCTCCCGGAGCATCGAGCAGCTGTGGGGCGTTGACGAGGCAGAACGACGAACTGCCTTTCTCACCGTCTATCACGGGTTGTGGCCATGGGTGTTCGAATTCAAGCTGACTTTCAGGTTCATGGAATGACACCTGAGTGTAGCCATTGCCGAGGGACAGCATTTCCTTTACTCTCAATATTGCTATCGCCCACCGCTGATGAACGAGCATTTCGAGTTCTCCTGCGCCGGAGAGGTCTTCTTTTGGCGTGGGTATAGTGATGGTGCGTGATGCCGCATCGAAGTCTTTCATGCGAATCATCTCGCCATAACGGCCCTGCTGTGCCCTGACCGCCTTGTTGCCGTTTATCCACAGCTGGCGGCAGTATACTATCCTGTTTCCGCTTCTTGGAGCATCTGCCACCCACACGCGGCTACGGACATTCTCAGGAATCCTCGTGTCTGAACATCCCTTATGCCAGCCGTCGAGAGGCATTCCTCCGCTTATCACCGTTGGTTTTCCGCCGTCATCACCGCATATCACAGTGGGCGAATCCGGTGTGCCGGAGTCTTCAGGGCGCAGAAACAGCGGTTTCTGCAGACGGTAGTCGCCGCCACAGAGGTGGATGCGGATGCCTCCAGCCGTTTCCTGTCTGTTGAGCCGGCGCCACTCCCTCGCCATCCTGATGGCGGCGGCAGGAGTGAGCAGAGGGGCGCTGACTGTGCCAGGAGCGGTGTCGCTGCCTGTAGGAGCCACATATATGTCGCCTGCCATAATGGGCGTTCCCATAAGGAACAGCAGGAGTGATGAGAATATTGTCTTTATCATTGTCTTGTAGGTAGTTTTTTTACGAAGGGAAGGGACACAGTATAATAATCCTCACCCTATATATCAAGACGTTTGCACACGCCTCTTTGTAATGCTCTTTATCATGAAAAAAACCGACAGACAGGTTTTCGCTGCAAACCGGAACTGGAATATATGAAGAAAGCGGCAGACTAATCCCCAAACGGTAATCAGAACGTTTGGGGTTAATGCCGCCGCACTCCTCACTTTGCATCGTCTTTCGGAACGGAATTCTGCAGTATGTATCTGTACTCCTTTGGCGACGCTCCGAAACGGCTCTTCACGAACTTTCCGAAGAACGAGATATTGGGGAATCCCAGGCTGTCGGCGATTTCCTTCACCGACATGTCGCTATATTTGAGTTTCTGGGTCACCTGCTCGGCTATATACTCGTGTATCCACTCCAAGGCTGTCTTGCCGCTCACCGACTTGCACACCGTTGAGAGATATTTCGGAGTGACACAGAGCCGCTCGGCGTATGACTTCACGGAGCGGTCGCTACCGTTGACATTGGCAAGCATCTCTATAAAGCGGTGGAACAGGAGTTCGCCCTGTCTGAAACCGGCATCCATCCTCTTGACATCCAGATTGGGGGCGATGATGGCGGCAAGCTCATAAAACATACAGTGGAACAACGACTGCATTATCTCCTTGTGGTAATAGCCGTGGGGATTGTCTATCTTGTAGCGTATGAGCGAATAGTATTTGTCGATGAGAAAGCGTGACTCGCCGGAGAGATGGATGACGGGGTTTCTCGCCACGTATGCCATGATGTTCCACACATCGCGGTTGATAATGAGACTCTTGCGCATCGCCTTGTATGACAGGGCCATGAGTTTCACCTCATAGTCGGGAGAACACTTGCTTTTGTTTATAAACGAGTTTGGTGGACATATCACCAAGTCGCCTGCCACAGCCTTCACGCTGACACCGTTGATGTCGCACTGCATATCTCCCTTCTCCACAAAGCCAATCGTCACCATCTCGAGTCTCACCGCGCGTTCCACATGGGCACGGTCATTGCTGTTGAGCAACACGATGTCGCCATCGGTATAGTTCACCAGACCTTTCTCCACGAGATAGTCGATATTCACGTTCAGCTCTTTCTGTTCCATAAATATATCTGTCGTTAGATAAATAATTCTTTCCTAAGTGAAGGTAAAAGCATACCAATTTATTTTTTCACCGTCTCTAAAAATGTTCAGACCGCAAATATAGTCATATTTTCTTAAAACATTCTTTTTTCCAAAGAAAAGTGTTCAAAATATCCACAACTTGGAAATTAGGAACAGTATACCTGGCCGCTCGCTATTACTCATTAAAAGCCAAACAAAATCCACTCTTCTAAAAATCCAAAATACAAGCAAGCCCTAACGACCGATTCGGGTTTAAAATGGGCACGACGCTTGCCCATGTGGGGCAAGGTGCTTGCCCCGGATGGGCAGAATTGCTTTCCAAAGGTTGCCCAACACAGGCATATATTCCCATGGTCGTGTTTACAGAATTCTGCCAATAAAAGCAAATTCCTGACATCAGCAAAAACATCGTTTATTTTTGCAACCAAAATGGCTGCCAATAAAAAAAGCCACCCTTGTGCTCTCATATTACCTTTTTTTCATACTTTTGCATCTATAAGACACAGCACAGACAGTCTGTGTGGCACGATAATAAACTACAACATCATGTTTGAGAAACATCTGACTTACGACGACCTCGACATCACCGACCGCGAACTGCTCATACAGATGGGCTACGGGGAGGCGGAGGCTGACGACGACACCAGACTGGAGATGGAAAGGATGAAAGAGAGGGTGAGAGAAATCCTTAAGCCACGATTCTGCTTCCACATCGAAGAGGAGGGAGAACTGGACTGCCACTCGAAGACGCTAACCACCGGCGGACACACGTTCGGCATCGGACCGATTATCACCTCACAGCTGCGCGGATCGGAGGCTTACGCATTTTTCGTGGCTACGAGCGGCATGGAGTTTGAAAGGCTGCAACGCCAACTGGAAGAGGAGGGCGACATGATGAGGGTGTTCATCGCCGATGCCATGGGAAGCGTGATAGCAGAGAAGACCGCCGACATCATGGAGCGCTGGCTGCAGGTGTTCATAAACGGCAGAGGATGGAAACACACCAACCGGTTCAGTCCGGGCTACTGCGGATGGCACGTGAGCGAACAGCAGATGCTCTTCAGTATGCTGCCGGAGAAAGACCCTTGCGGAGTGAGGCTCACCGACTCGTCGCTGATGGTTCCGATAAAGAGCGTGAGCGGTGTGACAGGACTCGGCAGGGAAGTGAAAAAGCTGGAATATACATGCGGATTGTGCAACTATGCCAAGTGTTACAAACGAAGGAAAAGGGAGCGGAAATAGGCGTTTGTTGTATGCATCCCACTTCTAAAGGTTTTTTCGTAACTACTCAGCACCCCCACAGCATAAGATAGTCAACGGCACTCGTTAATTATT
>ERZ1034626.124-NODE-124-length-52128-cov-87.663530_pt1 | contig 52128 bp, 46 predicted proteins | sample MGYA00520652_ERZ1034626 | MGnify/ENA primary metagenome ERZ1034626 (study PRJEB33766, sample SAMN09781765) | gut metagenome | biome: gut microbiome | host: Homo sapiens | place: Madagascar | study: EMG produced TPA metagenomics assembly of the PRJNA485056 data... | reverse complement strand
TTTCATTGTCACTTCTGTTTGTTCCTAAGTGACAACCTTTTTCAGGGAAGTACACCTTTCTTCCTCCAACGCCAGCTTGTAACTTTTTCACTGAAAACAGACACAAATATTTGGTTATTTCAAATAAAAGCATTAATTTTGCAAACGTATTATCTTTACCATGGCTCCGTAGCTTAGTTGAATAGAGCGTCAGATTCCGGTTCTGAAGGTCCTGGGTTTGAGTCCCAGCGGAGTCACCAATATCTCCCATCATGGGGAATATCTATACATTATTTAATTAAGAACATGGACTTAGCAGAACGTTTTATAAACTACACAAAGTTTGACACACAGTCGAGCGAGGACTCCGACAGTGTGCCTAGTACGGCGAAACAACTGGAGTTCGCCAAGTATCTAAAACATGAATTGGAGGAGGAAGGCCTCTGCGACGTAGAGATGGACGACATGGGCTACATCTACGCCACTCTCAAGGGCAATACCAAGAAAAAGACACCTACCATCGGATTTATCTCCCACATGGACACCAGTCCCGACGCTAGCGGAAAGGATATCAAGGCTCGTATCATCAAGAACTATGATGGCAACGACATCGAACTGAGCCCTGGCATCTTCTCAAGAGTCGATAAATTCCCAGAACTCAAAGCCCACAAGGGCGAGGACATCATCGTCACCGACGGCACGACTCTTCTTGGTGCCGACGACAAGGCGGGCATCGCCGAAATCGTACAGGCTATGTGCTACCTCCGTGACCACGATGAAATCAAGCATGGTGACATCAGAGTAGGCTTCAACCCTGACGAGGAAATCGGAATGGGCGCCCATCACTTCGATGTCGAGAAGTTTGCCTGCGATTGGGCTTACACCATGGACGGCGGCGACCTGGGCGACCTGGAGTATGAGAACTTCAATGCCGCAGCTGCCAAGATTCACATCAAGGGTGTCAGTGTCCACACGGGTTATGCCAAGGGCAAGATGATCAATGCCAGCCGACTCGCCGTTGAGTTCCAGAACATGATTCCGGAGACCGACTTGCCTGAGACTACCGAGGGCTACCAGGGCTTCTATCACCTGCTCGGCATCGAGAGCCACTGCGAGGAAGCCAAGTTGGCTTACATCATCCGTGACCATGACCGTGACAAGTTTGAGGACCGCAAGGCATTCATCGCTGATTGCGTCAAGAAAATCAACGAGAAATATGGCGAGGGCACTTGCGAAGCTGAGATTTACGACCAGTACTACAATATGAAGGAGAAGATAGACCCTAACATGCACGTCATCGACATTGTGCTCAGAGCGATGCAAGAGAGCGGCGTTCCTCCTCGTGTAGAACCTATCCGTGGCGGTACCGATGGCGCACAGCTCAGTTTCAAGGGGCTTCCTTGTCCTAACATCTTCGCCGGCGGTGTCAACTTCCATGGTCCTCACGAGTTTGTCAGCATCCAGGTGATGGAGAAAGCCGTTCAGACCATTGTGAAGATTGCAGAGATCACAGCCGAATACAACGACTAAACTCAATTAAAGAATTAATAATTAAGAGTTGGCTTATGGGCTTCTATAAAGCATATATCCACTTTAATTATTAATTCTTATTTTTTATGGCAGAAAAGCCTCATTCTTAATTATTAATTATAAATTCTTAATTATCAATGAATGAAATACCATATCTCGTAAAAGACCTCGCCTTGATTCTGATGGTGGCAGGCATCGTCACCATCATCTTCAAGAAACTCAAGCAACCCCTTGTGCTCGGCTATATCGTGGCAGGTTTTCTCGTTTCTCCTCATATGCCTTACACCATGTCGGTCATCGACGAGAGCGACATCAAGACGTGGGCTGACATCGGTGTTATCTTCACCTTGTTCTCCCTGGGTCTCGACTTCTCATTCAAGAAGATCGTCAAGATGGGTGCCTCGCCCATCATCGCCACGGTAGTCATCGTCTTCTCGATGATGATGCTCGGCATCAGCGTGGGACATGGGTTCGGATGGAGCAAGATGGACTGCATCTTCCTCGGAGGTATGCTCGCCATGAGTTCCACCACTATTATATATAAGGCATTCGACGACATGGGACTGCGGCAGCAGAAATTCGCCGGTATGGTGATGAGCGTGCTGATACTGGAAGACATCCTTGCCATCGTGATGATGGTGATGCTCTCGGCGATAGCTGGGGGCAGCAATCCCGACGGCGAACAGATGTTGGGCTCCATCGTCAAGATAGGTTTCTTCCTCGTCCTTTGGTTTATCGTGGGCATCTTCGCCATCCCTTGGTTCTTGCGTTCGGTACGCAAGCTGGTCAACAATGAGACCTTGCTTATTGTGGCATTGGGCTTGTGCTGCGGCATGGCGGTACTCTCCACCAAGGTGGGATTCTCCAGTGCCTTCGGAGCTTTCGTCATGGGTAGCATCTTGGCGGAGACCGTCGAGGCGGAGAAAATCATCAAGTTGGTAGAACCCGTGAAGAACCTCTTCGGAGCCATCTTCTTCGTTTCCGTCGGCATGTTGGTCGATCCTAAGATATTGGTGGAATACGCCCTGCCTATCCTCGCCTTGGTATGCACCATCCTGGTAGGTCAGGCGATATTGGGCACCCTGGGATTTATGTTGGGCGGCGAGTCATTGAAGTCGGCGATGCGCTGTGGATTCTCCATGTCACAGATTGGTGAGTTCTCATTCATCATCGCCTCATTGGGACTGTCGCTAGGTGTCATCAGCAACTTCCTCTATCCTGTGGTCGTTGCCGTGTCCGTCATCACCACCTTCCTCACCCCTTACATGATTCGCCTCGCCACCCCTACCTATCTCGTGATGGAGAAGCATCTGCCCGACAAGCTCATCAACGTACTCAACCACTTTGCCATAAGCCATCCATCCACTACCCAACAGAGCAAGTGGAAGTCTCTACTCAAGCAGATGACCATCAATACAGTGGCATACTCCATCCTCTCGGCAGCCGTCATCACCCTGATGTTCACATTTGTCCTGCCATTCATGCGAAGCCTCTTCCCTGGCTGGCGATTGCACTGGTACGCCAATGCCATCACAGGTCTCCTGACCATCATCATCATCGCCCCATTCCTACGTGCCATCGTGATGAAGAAGAACCACAGCAATGAGTGGAAGCGCCTTTGGGTGGAGAGTAGCATCAACCGCATCCCTCTGCTTTTCACCATCTTCGTGAGATTCGTCATTGCCCTAGGCTTCATCTTCTATATCTGCAACTATCTCACCCGATTCACCAATGCCCTCATGATTATCATCGGCGTGGTGGTGGTATCTCTGATGATTGCATCCAGATGGACCAAGAAGCGAAGCATCAAGATGGAGCGTGTCTTCATCCACAATCTCCGTTCCCGTGACATCATGGCTCAGGTGAACGGAGAGAAAAAACCTCTTTACGAGGGACATTTGCTCGACCGAGACATCCACATCAGTGAGTTTGAGGTACCCGTAGATTCCACTTGGGGTGGAAAGTCGCTACAGCAATTACACCTTCGCCAACGATTCAGAATCGACATGAGCAGCATCATGCGAGGTTCGCAAAGATTGAACATCCCGAATGGCGAGACCATCATCTTCCCCGGCGACAAGTTGCAGGTCATCGGCAACGATGAGCAACTACAGAAGTTTGCCACCTCCATCGCCCAAGACATCTATCCAGAAGACTTGGAGATAGAGAAACGAGAGATGAAATTGCGCCAGCTCATCATCAGCAGCAAGAGTGAGTTCTGCGGAAAATCGCTCATCGAGAGCGGCATCCGTGACAAGTACAACTGTATGGTGGTCGGACTGGAGGAAGGTCAGGAGAACCTCACCAAAGTCTCTCCTTCATACCAATTCCAAAAGGGCGACATCCTTTGGATTGTGGGTGAAGAAAGCGACCTTCTAAAGATCATGGAGAAGAGCTAGGGTTTCACCTTCGCAGCCCCCAAAAAGAAGGCTCACGACGCATGGACAAGAAGTCTAGCATCGTGAGCCTTTTTCTTTTCTTCCCGTCATCAAGAGACTCATCTTGCAAGTTCGCTTCAACTTACAATCCATAACAGATTTCCCTCTTTCTTTTTTAGAATGAAAACTCACAAAAGGGCGATGATACAAAGATGAAAGATAATAGACCAAATCACTTAAAATGTGGTGTTTTTCGGAACAAATGTTGTCGATTGATACATATCAAAAAATACTTGTTTCATTTATATTTCTTTGCATACTCTGCACGTATTCGATAAAAAAGTGTTAACTTTGCAGTCGAAAAGATTGAAATAACAGTATTAATATTAAAAAGGATAAAAATGATGACTATTTTTACTTTAGCTTTTACAGCAGTGATGTTTTCAGGTATGGTATTGTGCATGGGTATGTTCTTGAAGCACGTAGTAAGTTCTATCCCAGAAGTTGCAGATATGAACCATCGCTTGTGCTAAAGCAAGTTATCAATCAAAGTGATCTTTATATTCAGAGAGAGATTTTAATATAGGAAAGGGCAAGTTTCTGATTCCAGAACTTGCCCTTTTTGCATATCTATATGTTACGTTTCCTATGGTTTCGTCATTTGACCTTCAATGCCCTCATAGCGTTAAGCACAGCCAATACCGTGACACCGACATCGGCAAAGACTGCCATCCACATCGTTCCCAAGCCAATGGTAGCCAGCAATAGCACAGCCACCTTGACACCAATGGCAAACGATACGTTCTCGTGAGCGATACGAATCGTGCGGCGAGCGATCTTGATGGCAAGGGCAATCTTTCTCGGTTCGTCATCCATCAAGACGACATCGGCTGCCTCGATGGCGGCATCACTGCCCAAACCTCCCATGGCAATGCCCACATCGGCTCGTTTCAACACCGGAGCATCGTTGATGCCATCACCCACGTATGCCAAAGTCTGGTCAGAGGCACCCGCCTGCGAAGTTTCATGCAGGAGTTTCTCCAACTCAGCCACCTTGTCGGTAGGCAACAGTTCGGTGCGACACTCATCCAGTCCTAGTCGGCGAGCCACATCCTCGCCCACCTCACGGCGGTCACCCGTCAGCATCACGGTCTTCTCCACGCCCAGTTGTTTCAGTTCGGCAATCGCCTCAGCACTCCCTTCCTTCACACGGTCGTTGACCACGATATGTCCGGCATACTTACCATCAATGGCGACATGGATAATCGTACCGACCTTATGACAATCATGCCACTTGGCTCCGATGGATTCCATCATCTTCTTATTGCCCACGCAGACCACCTTTCCGCCCACCTTGGCACGGATGCCGTGACCAGCAATTTCCTCCACATCAGTTACCTCACAACCATCAGTTGCCTCCTCTGGGAAGGCGGCACGAAGGGCGGCACCTATCGGATGAGTCGTGAAGTGCTCGGCATGAGCGGCAAGATGCAAGAGGATTTTCTCCTTGTCGGAATACTCACCCACATGGGATTCCATCTCTTTCTTCTCTGAAGTTGATGCCGTCGAATCATCGCTAGCATGAACAGCCTCCACGGCAAACTCGCCATGGGTCAGCGTGCCCGTCTTGTCGAACACCACCGTCTTCACCTTGGCAAGTGCATCCATATAGTTGCTTCCCTTGACAAGGATGCCCTGGCGAGATGCTCCACCGATGCCACCGAAGAAGGTGAGCGGAACGCTGATAACCAAGGCACACGGACAAGATACCACCAAGAAAACCAAGGCACGGTTGAGCCACAATGGGAAATTGTCGATGAAACTGCCGTCACCCAAGAACGAAGCCCCGATGCCACAAGCCCCCAACAAAGGTGGGATGACCGCCAAAGCCAATGCCGCAAAGACCACGATAGGGGTATAGACACGAGCAAAACGAGTGATGAAAGCCTCGCTCTTCGACTTGGTCTCGTTAGCATTCTCCACCAAGGAGATAATCTTGGAGACCGTGCTCTCGCCAAAGTTCTTGGTGGTGCGAACACGAATGACGCCAGTCAAGTTGACACATCCCGATATGACCTCATCGCCCTCGTTCAAGTCACGTGGCACGCTCTCACCTGTCAATGCCAAGGTGTTCAGTGCCGAACTTCCCTCGATGACGATGCCGTCCAAAGGAACTTTCTCGCCGGGTCTTACCACAATGACCTCGCCCACCTTCACCTCTTCAGGAGAAACCACGGTCACCTCCTTATTTCTCTCCACATTCGCCACATCCGGACGAATATCCATCAAGTGAGAGATGCTGTCACGACTCTTTCCCTCGGCATATCCCTCAAAGAGTTCGCCTACTTGGAAGAAGAGCATCACAAACACAGCCTCAGGAAACTCCGTCTCCGAATCGGGAAAGAATCCGATGCAGAGAGCACCGATGGTGGCGATTGCCATCAAGAAGTCCTCATCAAACACTTCGCCATGGGCGATGCCCTCGGCAGCCTCCATCAAGGTCTCATGCCCTATTATTAAATAAGGTATAAGATAAACGATCAGCAACTGCCAAGTGGCAAGGTTGCAATTCTTCTCCACCCAAATCGCACCGACCAGCAAGACTGCCGTCACAGCGATGAGGATGATTTTCTTTTTCATTTCTTCCATGATATGATACTTTTTGTTACACATTCTTTTATATCTCTTTTCCTAGCGGTCAGTCCGCCACTTCTCCTTTCGGGTGCAAAATTACAAAAAGGCTTCTGCAACCGAGTTGCAAAAGCCTTTTCCACTACTATTTTCTACAACATACACCACATCGTGACGAGGAATGGCACGGAGAAATCGACCACAAAACCATGGAAGAGCGATACCACCACATATTGTTGCCCACAAGTTTGCGAGATGATAGGCAACGTAGTGTCCATGGTCGTGGCACCCCCCGAAGAGATGGGAGCCAACGGTCCAAACACCTTTGCCAACAAGGGAGCAATCAAGAGGGTGAGTATCTCCCGATAGATATTCGCCAGGAGAGCCACCGTCCCCAGTTCCGCCCCACGATATTGGGTAATGAAGATACTGGATATGGAATAATAGGCAAAGCCGCTTCCCACCGCCATACAGTCGGTGACGCCTCGGTATTGCAAGAAGAGCCATGCCACAAGACTACCAGCAAAGCTGCCCAATATCGTCGCCACGGGCAACAGTGCCAATCGTGGATTCAGCGATCGGAACTCGCTCACGATATTGTCATTGCTGCCGATGCTCATTCCCACACAGAAGAGCAAGCAGCATAGGGCGGCGAAAGTAACTCTGCTATCCATCAAGAGAGCCGGCACCAAGTCCAGTCGTCCCAGGCAAACTCCCAAGACGAAGAATCCCACTACGATCAAACTCCCTTTCATCTGGTAGCCCCTCCTTTCCTACCGATATATTTCCAGAGCATCCATGCTCCCACACAACTTCCCAGGATTGTCAGTACCGAAACCACCAGTGCCTCGACTCCCAAAGTAGGGAGTGCCTGCATGATATGTTCGTTGCCTCCCACCTCGATGCCCATCAAGAATAGGAGTATCCAAACCCAAAGATTGATGACTTTCGACAGCCATTCTGTCTTGTTCTTTCGGAATCCGTATCCCACAAAGATTCCCATGAATATAAAAGCTACTACTATAAACATGTTTGCAAAGTTACAGCAAATCGAAGACAATACAAAATAAACGGCATTTTTTTCTCTTAGTACCACTGCACGGCATTGGAATAACCGCTTCGCTTGTCGTACTTCAACGCATCCGTCAGCGTAGAGGCGTTACAACGGAAGGTGAAGTTATAGCTTGTATAAGGAGCGAGCACCACCGAGCAACTCATGTTGAAACAGTGCAAGTCACGCTGCAAGCTTGCCGTAGTCATACTCATCTTGTGGTTGTCAAAGTCGTAACCAGAAGAGAAACTGATGTTCCATCCGTCACTGATTCGCACGTTACCACTCATATTGAGCGTCTGTGTAAACTTGTATGGGTAACGCATAGACTTCTCATTGAACTTCTCACGGCGTGTGTCCTCACGCATCGTGATACCATATCCGAAGGTCAACGACCAAGGCATCTTGAAAGCCATATAGCCATCCGAGTCGGTCTTAGCCTTGCCACCCTTCTTCTTGGCACCGTTCTTTCCTTTCTCCATTGTATCATCGACATTGCTCTCGATGTCGGTGTTCATGCCCTCATCGTCATCTTGATTGCGATTGTTGTTCTTGTCATCGCTATCACTCTTGCCTCCTCCGAAAAGCTTAGCCAACTTCTCTGGGGTCAAAGTGAACGAGAGGTTTTGCGACATTCCCTGGAATCGTCCGAAACGACCCTTGCCCCACTCCGTGTGGTTGCCCACATAGACGTTGCCCTGGTCATCCATCTCATAGGCGTAAGTGGCGAAGACGGCATTCATATTGAACGTGTAGTTCTTCCACCACTTCAAGCGCAAGTTGATGTTCATGTCACTCCAAGGACGAACCTTGGCTGCCATATTGTAACTCATATTGATGTCAAACGCATCAATCAAGCTGATTTTCTTGAATCCCGTGGAGTCCTTGTCGCTCTTGACCTTCATCTCCAAGTTGTTGCCCAAGGAGAACGAGAGACTTCCCGTCTTTCCCTTGCCAGGCACGCCATAGAGCGAACCTTGGTATGGCGAATAGCTAACGAGCGAGACATTGCCATCGGCATCGGTCTTCTGATAAGTGTCCCAATAGCCATAGCGAGTAGCACCGAAGTCAGGCGCATAGCTGAAGCTGACGGTTGGGGTAATCACGTGACGGATGGCTTGTATCTTGTCGCCGAATATCTTGCGGCTTGGCACCCAGAAGCCATACAACTTGGTGGACAAGCCCACACTGAAGTTCCAGTTATAGACATTGTGGAAGCCGTATGTGGTATCGCACACCTCCACTTGCTTCTGCTCATCCCACGACTTCGTCACCTTGTTGGTGTACATACGGTCGGTGAAGTTGAAGCTTGGGTTCACATTGATGTACTTGAAGAGGGTGAACGAACCACTGATAGGAATCTGATGTTGCCAAGCATTGCGCCAGTCCTTGATGAGATTGCTATGCATCAACTTGTCTTCCTTCGTGTTGATGGAGTTGCTGATGTGACCCGTATAGCTCATCGCAATCTTCTCGTACCATCTCTCGTCTCCCACCATCTTCTTTCTACGGAAAGGATAGAATCGGGCGATGGAGATATTCAAGTCCGGCAACGTCATGGAGATGGTAGAATCTCGCATGTTCTGGGAGAGATTCATCGTGGCACTCAGCGTCATGCCGATGCTAGAGAAGCCCGTGCTCCAGTTGACGGAAGAAGTACGTGTACTCTGCGTCAAGGTCTGCGGATTGTAGAGCGAGTTCAGATTGTTGCGCTCATAACTCGTAGAGGCGAAGTTGACGCTTGCCGACAACGAACTGAAAGGACTTGCCTTGGAGTCTTGTCGGTGACTCCACTGAATCTTGAAACTCTCCTGCTCCGCAAAGTCAGGCATTCCCTTGTCGCCCGTCTTCGTATCTTGATAGCTGAAGAAGAAACTGCCCGAATACTTATAACGCTTGCGATAGTTGCTGGCAGCAGATATTCCCCAAGAGCCCTTGGTGTAGATCTCGCCCAGGAGTTTCAAGTCCCACTTGTCGCTGATGGCAAAGTAATAACCACCATCACGAAGATAGAAACCACGGTCGCTCTCATCGCCATAGGTAGGCATGATAAAACCGCTGGAATAACTCTTGGTGAATGGGAAGAAACCGTATGGAATAGCCAACGGCATCGGCACATCGCAGACCACGAGATAAGCCGGACCAAACACCACGTCCTTGCCAGGGCGCACCTTGGCACGAGACAAGGAGATGTAGAAGTCTGGATGTGGGTCATCACACGTGGTGTATCGACCATGCTGCAAATAGATGACACCCGAAGAGTCACGCTTGGAGCGAGCACCCGTCAAGAATCCATCTTGCTGTTCTGTATAAACATTATTAATAAGGGCTTTCTTGCTCTTGAAGTTGAAGGCGATGGTATCGGTATCATAGGTGTCCGAGCCCATCTTGAAGACAGGTCTTCCCTTCACGCCCTTGTCGGCGGTAGAGTCGGCAGTACCAGTAGCTTTCACCGTACTCTTGTCGATGTCCATGGCAATCTTGTCGCTCGTGAGGTCCATGTTGGTGTATTTCACGTTGGAGTTGCCATAGAGATGCGCCACCTTGTTGGGAGCGTCATAGACGAGGGAGTCTTCTGCCGTATAATCGACAGGAGCATCCACGCCTCCCGACTTCTTGCGGTTTAAGCTATCGAGGCGGATACTATCATCCACCACCTTATTATGTTTCCAAATAGCCTTCTGCAGGGAGTCCATGGACGCAGTGTCCGCCTCGGCTTTCCCCAGGGAATCGCCGATGACATTGCCGAGCGAATCCACGAATATGGAGTCGCCCACCGCCAAGGCTGCATCAGCCCTCTTGTCCTTTTTCTTCTTTTTGGCAAGCAACAAGTTAGGGCTTGCCATCATACAGATGAAGGCAAACAGCAGAAGTACTATAATCGATTGTTTTCTCATTCAAAAATAGGATTCTAATGATCAATCAAATGACAGAATCATTCGTTATTCAAACATCCGCTCCCACTCTCGGAAGCGCATCACCCCATCCTCTCCAAACTTAGCCAAGCTTTTCTCGGCTTTCTCGATGGATTTTTCTCGGTCGAGGTGCGTCTTGCTGAAGAATTTATCAGCATAGCAGATGACTTTCTCCTCCATTGTTTTTGGCAGAAAGTCTTGGTGAGGCAACGGCAATCCCTGTGCGATGATTTCCTTGCAAGTGATTCCGGCACCCGTATGTCGCTCGCATACACGAGCATGTCGCTCATAGCCCTCCTTGCGCAAGATTTCCGCTCCCAATCGTCCATGACAGATGTAAGGCTCCGAGCCGAAACACTGTATGCCAGGGGCATCCGTGCGGAAGATTCCCAGGTCGTGAAGCATGGCTGCTTCCTCTACAAACTGGGCATCGAGGTGCAATTCAGGATGAGACGAAACAATCTGTAGCGCTTTTCGCGCTACAGATTGGCTATGGTTGATGAGGATATGACGAAGCTCATTGTCCTCTGGATAATACTTGTCAATTAATAAATTATAATTCATAAATTATAAATACTGTATATTGGGCGCATGCCTATTTATACATTATTATTTATCATTTATTCTTTATTCTCGCGTTCAATGTAAGCGATGACATCGCCCTTGCGTATCTTGCTGCCCTGCTTAGCATTGATTTCCACGAGCTTACCACCAAGAGCGGCTGGCACTGTCTCAAACTCACCCCATGGAGCGAGGATGTAGCAGAATGCGTCGCCTTCCTTGTACTCCTTGCCGATGAATGGCTCTACGGCTGGTGCGCACTCGCCTTCGCCCTGGAACTCCCAGAAGATCTGACCTGCCACTGGTGCTACGATAGCATCAGCCTTGGCGTGCTTGAACTCAGCGAGCTGAGCTGGAGTCAAAGTGCTGCCGAGCTTAGCGTCCTTAGCCTTCTGGAGGTCTGCCAAGAAGTTCTTCTTAGCCTGACCGCTCTTATAGTTGCGATACTGCTCTGGGTGCATGGCGAGCTCGAAGAGCTCCTCATCGTCCTGACCGTAGTCCCAACCGTTCTCGTCCATCTCCTTCTTGAAGTCATCGAGGGCGTTGGTGAGCAATGTGTGAGCGTCAACGTCGGTGAACTCTCTGCCCTGCTTCTTAGCCAGCTCTACCAACTCTGGGTCGATAGTGCCAGGAATCTTACCACTCTTACCGAGAATCATACCCCACATAGAGTCGTCCATCATCACGAAGCGGCCCTTGCCCTGCTCCATGGTGAGGAGGTTCATCAATGAGATGTTCTTCACGTACTGGCTGAATGGAGTTACCAATGGAGGATAACCTACACGTGGCCAAACATACTCTACCTCGTCGAAGAGCTTGATCAAGAGGTCGTCCATAGACAATTCCTCCTCACCCTTCTTCTTGCGGATGTTGTTGATAGTCTGACGCATACCACCGAGGTCTGCCATCATTGAGCCCATCATACCACCAGGAAGACCGCAACCGAGCAAGAGAGAGCTCATGATCTTGTTGCCTGGGTTGATGAAGTAGCCGAGCCACTCGTCGATGAACTCCTGGGTCATGGCACGAGCCTTCATGTAAGCGCTCATGTTGATCTCAGGCACCTCGAAGCCCTCGTTCTTCAACATGCTGATGACAGAGATGATGTCTGGGTGAACCTTACCCCAAGACAATGGCTCGATAGCAGTATCGATGATGTCGGCACCATTGTTGCAAACCTCAAGGATGGAAGCCATAGAGAGACCAGGACCTGAGTGACCATGATACTGGATGATAATCTCAGGATACTTGTCCTTGATCATCTTGGTGAGCTTGCCGAGGAATGCAGGCTGACCGATACCAGCCATATCCTTCAAGCAGATTTCCTCTGCACCAGCAGCGATGAGCTGGTCGGCAATGTTCATATAGTATTCGAGTGTATGTACAGGAGAATTGGTGATACAGAGCGCACACTGAGGAGTCATGCCACCTTCCTTAGCCCACTTGATAGAAGGAATGATGTTGCGCACATCGTTCAAACCATCGAAGATACGGGTGATGTTGGTACCCTGCTTAGCCTTCACCTTGTACATGAGGGCACGTACATCGTCTGGCACAGGATACATACGAAGAGCGTTCAGACCACGGTCGAGCATGTGGGTTTTGATACCAGCCTCATTGAAAGGCTTGCAGAATGCGCGAACAGCCTCGTTAGGGTTCTCACCTGCCAAGAGGTTTACCTGCTCGAAGGCACCACCATTGGTCTCTACACGGCTAAAGCAACCCATCTCGATGATTACTGGGGCTATCTTAGCCAACTGGTCTTTACGTGGCTGGAACTTACCAGAACTCTGCCACATGTCTCGATAGACGAGACTGAACTGAATTTTCTTCTTCATTATTTTTATTGTATATTTTCTTCAGATTTTACAATACATAATTTACCAAGGTGCAAAATTAGGGAAAAAAATCCGAATTCACCCCTATACTAGGCGTTTATTAATAATGTTTAATGTTTAATTTTCCAATGCCTCCGTAAATTCCTTGTGGAATGTACTGAAGAGATAGAGGATTTCCTTGCGTGCCTCCTCATCCTCGTCCCAGAGACTCTGCTCACCAGCCTGATGCGCCAAAATCATCTTGGCACAACGGCGTATCTTGCGCTTGTTGTTGCGTGCTTGCAACTGGTCGCCCTGGATAGGTTTCTGACTGACATAAGAGAATGCCACCAACTGCTTCATGAACATATCGAACATGGCATCGTCGTGGCGCCAATCCTCCTCTTTCAACCAGAACCACTGGAAAGCATACTTCTGTTCCAAGGCTATCAGATGACCGCCCAGTTCGTCGATATTTCCAGCCGCCTTCTGGAACTGCTCGTAAGCATAGTTGCCCAAGGCAGTAGGCTCCAGCTCAAACTCGCTTTCGCTCTCCGACTCCAGAGAAGTGCCGCTCAGGGTGACACGCCAACGATAGTTCTTGTTCTTCACAAGAATCTCATGGGCATTCATCATCAAGTCGGTCAACTTGCCCTCTGATGGCAATTCATCCACGATCGCCATCTTCTGTCTTTGGTCACGTACCACGAGTTTCGCCTCGTGAGGACGGAGCACACAAGTATAGATGAGCTTGTCATTGTCCAAGTGGAGCGAGAAGCGGTCGTTGTTGTCATCGCCCACGAAGTCATAACTATAGTCGTTCACCTTGTCGTGAGGCACGACCACATCTCCGTGCACCTTGTTGCCATCCTTGTCGTAGAGCGAGAAGCCCAGGTATGGAATCTGCAAGCGCATCGTGAAAGGTGCGCCCTCATCAGGAGTCAAGGTGACAAGCAGTCCCTCGTCGCCGAAGTCCTCCTTCTTGCAGACGAATCCGTCACGAGTCTTCTCCGACTTCTCCACTTTCACCTCACCATAGTCCCAGTCGATGTCGAAGGTGATGGTAGCATCATCCTCCTCCACCACCTGGATGAAGTCCTCTACATCCTGGTCGAGGAAGACAGCCTTGACTGGCTCCACCTCCTCGTCATCATCGCCCAAGACCGACACTAGGATTTCACCTGGCACTGGGTCGTCTTCCCACTCTGCGTCCTCAGGTGCATCAGCAGGCTTGAAGACCAGGTATAAGATTCTCGCCTCTTTTCTGCTTCCATCCTCTCTGCAAAGGAACACTTTCGACTCCTTTGGCACGAAGAATGGAGTTGACAGATAAGGGCTTTTGCATAACGCCGTATATTCGATTTCTGCCCACGCTGGCAGATGATGTGCATTTTTGTTTGTCATCCTTGATATTGAAGTTATAACTGTTATTTGATTCTTTCTGATATTGAAATGTTATTATCTGTTCTTGTACATGTTTTCGTAATACCTCTGATAGTCACCGCTCGTCACGTTGTCCATCCACTCCTGGTTGTCGAGATACCACTTCACGGTCTTCTCGATGCCCTCCTCAAACTGCAGGGAAGGTTCCCATCCGAGTTCCTTCTGGAGCTTGCGTGAGTCGATGGCATAGCGCATGTCGTGACCCTTGCGGTCGGTCACATGGGTGATGAGGTCCATGTCCTCGCCTTCCTTTCTGCCGAGCAAGCGATCCACGGTCTTGATTACCACCTTGATGATGTCGATGTTCTTCCACTCGTTGAAACCACCGATGTTGTAGGTCTCGGCGATCTTGCCATGGTGGAATATCATGTCGATGGCACGAGCGTGATCCTCCACATACAACCAGTCGCGCACGTTCTCACCCTTGCCGTACACTGGCAATGGCTTGCGATGGCGGATGTTGTTGATGAAGAGAGGAATCAACTTCTCTGGGAACTGGTATGGACCATAGTTGTTGGAGCAGTTGGTCACGATGGTAGGCATTCCGTAGGTGTCGTGGAAAGCACGCACGAAGTGGTCGGAACTAGCCTTGGAGGCTGAGTATGGAGAGTGAGGATTGTACTTGGTGGTCTCCAAGAAGAACTCCTCGCCATAAGCCTCATGGTTCTTGTCGCTCGAAGCCTTGGTGGTAAATGGAGCTGGCACGCCCTCTGGGTGAGTCATCTGCAAGGCACCATACACCTCGTCGGTAGAGATGTGGTAGAATCGCTTGCCCTCGTAGCCCTCAGGAAGGCTCTCCCAATAGGTCTTGGCTGCCTGGAGCAGAGACAAGGTTCCCATCACATTGGTCTGTGCGAAGGTGAAAGGGTCCTTGATGCTTCTATCCACGTGGCTCTCGGCGGCAAGATGGATGATGCCATCCACGTGCTCGTCTTGCATCAACTGATAGAAGGCATCGAAGTCGCAGATATCCATCTTCACGAATTTATAGTTTGGCTTGTCCTCGATGTCCTTCAGGTTGGCGAGGTTGCCAGCGTAGGTCAACTTATCGAGGTTGATGATGTTGTACTCAGGGTACTTGTTCACGAAGAGGCGAACAACGTGTGAGCCGATGAAGCCCGCACCGCCTGTGATAACGATATTTCTTTTTGCCATATTTCGAAATGTCTTGATTGTTACTAATTAAAAAGTCTTCTTCAGATTGGCGATACATTTCTCCAGCGAGTCAATCCAGTAAGGCACTTCCACACCGAAAGTCTCCTTGATGGTGCGCTTGTCGAGCACGGAGTAAGCCGGACGAGTCACTGGCGAAGGGAACTCGGAGCTATAGCATGGCTGGATGTCACACTCGGTGTGCCCTGCGATTCTCGCTATCATCTGCGTGAAGTCGTACCAAGAGCAAACGCCCTCGTTCGAGAAGTGATAAACGCCCACGTATTTCTCGGCAGCATCTGCCCCAGCAGGAGCATTGCCCTCCGAAGAAGCATTGCCTTCAGCAGAAGACTGGCTTTCCTTCACCTTATTTAATATAGTGACGATGGCATTGGCGAGGTCGAGGGCGTAGGTAGGCGTGCCACACTGGTCGAACACCACCTTCAACTGTGGTTTGGTGGCGGTCAAGTTGAGCATCGTCTTGCAGAAGTTCTTGCCAAACTCAGAGTACAGCCAAGCCGTGCGGATGATGACATACTTGCATCCCGTGGCGATGATCTTCTGTTCGCCATGCAGCTTGGTCGTGCCATATACGCCCGTAGGCGTGCCCTTCTGCTCCGGACTGCAAGGCACATTGTAGGGTTCCTTGCCGAACACATAGTCGGTGGAAATCTGAACCAGCAATCCGTTCACCTCCTTCATCGCCAGGGCGAGGTTTTCAGGGGCATCGGCGTTCAGTTTCTCGGCGAGCGCCGCCAATTTCTCATCGGTCTCACAAGCATCCACATTGGTCCATGCGGCACAGTTGACGATGACATTGACGTCATTCTCCTTCACCATCTTGCGGATGGCATCCATATCCGTGATGTCGAGGTAAGTGGTCTCAAGCCCCTCCACCTGGTTGACATCCGTGAAGATATAGCGGTCTGTGGTATTTTGGCTAACGATTCTCATCTCATTGCCGAGTTGACCGTTGGCACCAGTTATGAGTATATTCATTTTCTCTGATGATTTTAATACAAATTTCGTTGTACGGAAGTTCAATTATTCGTACAAGCTAACATTGATGTCGAATGGCGTATCGAAGTCCTTCAGCAAGTCGTGCTTGGTGTCCTTCTCGCTCAGGATGGCATGGTCGGTAGGAATCTTCCAGTCGATGCCAAGGCTGTCGTCGAGGATGGAGATGCCACCGTCTGCCTCTGGGTGATAGAACTCATCACACTTGTATTGGAACACGGCGGTCTCGCTCAGCACGGCGAAGCCATGGGCGAAACCACGAGAGATGAAGAACTGGCGATGATTGTCCTCGGTGAGCTCCACCGCCACGTGCTTGCCGAAGGTAGGCGAACCCTTGCGGATATCGACTGCCACATCGAGCACCGCACCCTTCACGCAACGCACCAGTTTGCTCTGGGTGAAAGGAGGACGCTGGAAATGCAGACCTCTCATCACGCCATACGACGACATGCTCTCGTTGTCCTGGCAGAAATTCACCTGATGCCCCAAGATAGGCACCACCTTCTCGTCAAACTCCCTCTGCGAGAAGCTCTCGAAGAAATAGCCCCTGGCATCCTTGAAGATGCGAGGCTCTATCACCAATACTCCTTCTATATCAGTCTTGATTACTTCCATTTTTCTATTATCTTAGAATAAGACTTTTGTCTTTCATTTACCCTTTTACTCTTTCAAGCTCTCCTGATACCACTCATAGAGTTTCTCCACGCCGTCCTCGATCTCCACCTTGTGGGTCCAACCGAGCGAGTGAAGCTTGCTCACGTCGATGAGCTTTCTAGGTGTGCCGTCTGGCTTGGCAGCATCAAACTCCACAGTTCCCTCGAAGCCCACGGTCTTGACGATGAGTTCGGAAAGCTCACGGATGGTCAACTCCTTGCCTGTGCCCACGTTGATGTGGCAGTTGCGTATCTCACCGAGCGAAGGGATGGCTCCACCACGCCCCTCAGAGTTGTTGCGGTCAACGGCTCCATCCACCTTGGCACCATAGAATACGGAAGAGTACTTCTCGATACCGATGATGTCCTTGAAATCGACATTCAAGAGCACGTGAACGCTGGCGTCTGCCATGTCCTCGCTCCAAAGGAACTCACGCAAAGGCTTGCCAGTGCCCCAGAGCACCACCTTATTATTATATATACCATAGAACTCCAGCGCCTTCAAGATGCGCTCGTGGTCGTTGTTTCCATCCACGTTGCCCTCGCCGATGATGGCACGGAGCTTGTCGGTAGGGTTGATCGGACGCTTGTTCATATCCACCTCGATGCTCTTCCAGTCACCCTCGTGGATGAGTTTCGCCAAGTAGATCTTGCGCATCATGGCAGGCATCACGTGGCTGTTCTCCAAGTGGAAGTTGTCGTTAGGACCATAGAGATTGGTTGGCATCACGGCGATATAGTTGGTGCCATACTGGAGATTGTAGCTCTCGCACATCTTCAGTCCGGCTATCTTGGCGATGGCATACTCCTCGTTGGTGTATTCCAGCGGAGAAGTCAGGAGCACATCCTCCTTCATAGGCTGGGGCGCATCCTTAGGGTAGATGCAGGTAGAGCCGAGGAAGAGGAGTTTCTTCACGCCATGGCTGTAGGCATTGCTGATCACATTGCACTGCATCTTCATGTTCTGCATGATGAAGTCGGCACGATAGAGCGAGTTGGCCATGATGCCACCCACGAAGGCAGCAGCCAATACGACTGCGTCTGGGCGCTCCTCGTCAAAAAACTTCTGTACGGCATATTGGTCAGTCAAGTCCAACTCCTTGTGAGAACGACCCACGAGGTTGTTGTATCCACGTTTCTTCAAATTGTTCCAAATAGCGGAACCTACCAATCCATGATGACCAGCAATATAAATCTTACTATCCTTGCTCAGCATTTTATGATATCTTTTTAAAAGTTGTTGTTGTTATTTTGTGCAAAAGTACTATTTTTCTCTCAAAGAATAAAATCTTTTTGGGATTTATTTTGTATTTATCGCATTTTGTTGTACCTTTGCCAAAGAAAAAGTAAAAAGAAGATATGAAAATTAAGACTCTTTTAATCATAACCATGGCATCTCTTGCCATTCTATCTTGCCATCATGGTCCGAAGCCACAGAGGGTGAAGCCCAACCTGCCTATCAGCATGTCGAAGCCTGCCAAGGGCGACAAGGCGATCTATGGATTGGCGTGCATGGGCTGCTCCGACACCGCCGTCGTCCTGCTTCCCAATGGAGGCGGCGACCCTATCCGCTACAACATCCTTGATGCCACCCGCAACCATCAGGTATTTGGCGAAATCGAGATTGGCGACTGGATTTGCGTGATGCCTTGCACCGACAAGGATGACAAGAATGGTGCCGACATGGTGATCGATCTCGACAAGCTCAAGGCTACCTGGACTTATCCGGTGATGCCTCATCTGCGTGACGTCACCCACCTCTCCAAGCGCCAGCAGGCTCGCATCCTCGCCAACATGCCCGATAGCATCGTGGAGTCCTACATGATTCCTCGTGACTATGGTTTTACCTTGAAGCGAATGAGCGAGGCTCGCTCAGTAGGCTTCGTGATGGCGAATAGCTCGGTGGAGGACGATAGCCCTGTGGAATATCCTGAGGTACCTCAATACACGGAGTGGCACGCCTACAACGGCAAGCTCATCCTCGTCAAGGGAAGACAGGAGTTCAATGGTGTAGTCTTCAATGAGAAGACGACCTACGACACCCTCTCCTTCGTCTATATGAAGGGCGACTCACTAGCCCTTCGCGACAGCCGTGGCAACGTCCAGGGCTACCATCGCAAGGCGAATGCCCAGGCTGCCAATGCCGCCGCTCGTGCCGCTGCCATGAAGGCTGCCAACAAGATGAAGCAAGAGCTGAAGTAAAGGGATAATGTATAAATTATAATGTATAAATTATAAAAATTTCCCCCTTCATTCGAGATTTGAGCCTCGTAATGAAGGGGGTATTTTTAGATGATGGGCATTCTGATGGTAATCATTCAGATAATCATTCTGATGGTAATCATTCTGATGGTAATCATTCTGATGATAATCATTCATATGATCGTAATCCAGATCGCCTCGTCCTTTCTCTCCCTTGCGTCCAGGATTCTCTTGATGAGCTGATTGAGCCAGATGCGAGAATCCACTACCATTCCCACCACCTTGTTGCTGCCCACGAGGATGCAGCCTTGCGTATCATCGGGGAAATTGCCCGAATGGATGCGGATGCCCTCGAAGCCAGGCACGCCTTGCACCAAAGGCAACCATCGCCCGAACCTAGGCGACCACGACACCACCACGGGATAAGTTCCCTCAGGTATCGCCGTCTTGCCAGGCACCTTGCGTGCCTTCTCGCCCGACTTCCGGCTGTATCTTGCGTCCACCTCCTGGGGCGAGAGTTCGATGCCCAGGAGGTTGCGCCAAGTAGGTTCCAGCGTATCGCAGAAGTAATGAGTCTCATCAAGTTTCCCAGTATCGAAGCCGTGGCGGATGATGCGCTTGTCCTCCTGATGCTTGCCTGGACCCACCCTGCGTTCCACCTCCCCATCCTCCAGGATGTAGAGGCGACCTATCGTATAGGTTTTCTTCTTAGCTATGCGTCTTACTACTATCTCCATGATAATTAATAATTTATAATTTATAATTAAGAATTGAGGAATTTCAACTTGCGGAAAATCGAACTGTAATTGTCATTGTCATCAACTTGTTCTGCTGCGACTCCCATAGAGGGTGGCACCATGGTCAACCGAGCCACATATCCACGATGTACCCATTGGTTAATCGCATTCATGGCACGCTTCCGGTCATCTCCCTCGAAACCCTGTTGGCGACGGAGCTTGAGATAATCCTCCAGCGTGAACTCATCGGGAAGCATCCGCAAGAGATTCTTCGGACCCGACACAAACTCCTTGTCGGTCTTCGCCTGCTCGTTGTCTGCCTCGTATATCATCTGACCAAACAACTTCAACTTACACCACAAGTCGTATCGCTCGCTCCATCTCACGAAGTCCTCGATGCTCTTCTCCCACTTCATCCCATTCGCCACATACAGCACGCAAGCCTTCAGATAGGCGATGACATTGGCACGGAAGGAGAGGTTCTCGAACACATAGTTCTGCGACAACCGGGCAAACTCCGCATTCTCCCCCACCAACTTCTGGGCGAGCTTGAAAGCCTGCGGACAATCGACCAAGCCACGTGCCTTCACCAAGTTTTCGATGTACGGACGAAGTTCCTCATCGAAGGCAGCGTCATACGAGCCATACACCGGTATCTCCGAGCCGCAAGGTCGGCGGTCGATGGTCGAGAAAGAGATACGTGACACCGGACCATCCGTCACCACCCTTCTGAAATAATCACGGCATTTCTTCGGGGTGCAAGAGGCGTTCCAGTTGAACCTCACCCTCACCGTCTCGGTCACGCTCTGCACACCCACACGGTCCTGACCATAGATGCCCAGGTCGAAGGCGAGTTCCATGATGCGGAAGTGCTGGTTGGTCTTGCCCTTGAGGGCATCGAAGAGGTTCAGCTCGTTCACCTTGGCGTAGAGGAAATGTTCCTCAGCCTCCTTCATGCGGAGCACGAAGGCTGGGTTGGTCATGTCGATGTTCACCTCTTGGATTACCAGTCCCTCTGGGCGTTCACGCTTGTCCTTGTTGGAGCCCTTCGAGTTGCATTCGTCCTTCCACGCCTTCTCTCTCGCTCTCTGTTCTGCGTCACGTGTTCGGATGTCAGCCATGATGTGGTTGATGGGTTCCGAAACGCACTCCTTGCCCGAACCCGTTGGCGCACAGAGGATAGACATCAGCGTGGCCTCATGCTCCACATTGTCGATATATCGGAAGCGAGTGCTGCAGAGATGGGCGGCAAGTGGTGGGAAGACGGCTTGCGATACGGCTGGCTGATACATCTTCGGCGTCTTCGAGACGAGGAGCTTGATGAGGCGAGGCAGCTTTGTGTGCAGTTCGTTGACGTGATAGAAATACGAGTTGGGGTTGCCGATGTCGCCGAAGTCAGCCTCCTCATAGTTCTTGCCCTGCTTCTTCTCCAGCTCGTCCTGGCAGAGTTTGATGGCTTTGCGCACGATGCCCGGCATCACGTGGCTTTGTTTTCTAGCGCAGGCGCTCTCCACGGTGGTGAAGGCTCGCCTCTGTTCCTCGCCGAAGATGGGGATCACCGACTTCACCCAATCGGCGTTGTCGTCGCAGATGTAGCGGAGGTAGCAGGCGAGAGTGAAAATGAAGGTGTTGCGCGAACCGTGCTGCGGTTCGCCTCCCAGCAATTCCACGAGCTTCGTGACGAGCGTGGCATAGGGAATGCCATTGTATTCTTGAGGAAACTGCGTTTCCGAAGTTTTTTCCAACCACCCCGTCCCTCCTTCATAAGGAGGGCTCCACCTCTCTCCCCTGCCCTCTCCCCTCAGGGGAGAGGGGGAAACCGCTCCTACTCGTCGCTCTGAACCGCTTCGCTCTAAGGTAGGCGGGGCATCAAAGCCCTCGCCTTTATCATTTGACGCAACAGAGTTGCGATTGTTTGTGCGGTGTAAACCGCCTTGCTTGAGGTCCTCTGATTCACTTGCGCTGCCTTCCTTGAGGTCCTCTGATTCACTTGCGCCGCCTTCTATGATGTTTAAAGAGGTATTTGCAACTTCAAAGAGTTTCGCCTCGTCGATATAGAGGATGTAGTCTTCGGGGACGAGGAAGGATGGTCGGGCCAAGTCTTTCACGCAAGAGTCGTAGTCATTGTCCTCTAGCTGCTCCGACATCCACTTCTGCGCCTCTGCCAAAGTCATTCCCTTGGGAATCTTGAAGATTAAACGCAAACCTTCGGTCGATGGAGTGACATGGACGAGGCAAATGCTGTCGAGAACCGACTTCTGGGCGAGGATTTTCTGCTTCTCCTCCCAATAGCCTCTTGGGTTGGGGATGTGGTCCTTGTCGTAGATAGAGAGACCGCTCGGGATGGCGTCGGCATTGAGGCGGCGACCATTCTTGAAGGTGGCGTGAGGGGTGAGGATGGGAAGCTGCGACTTCAACTGGGTCTTCATCCGCTCGTACTCCTCCTTCTTCAACTCCCCTCGGCGCAACTTCTCCAGCGCATCCTCGATCTCGGCACAAATCAAACTCACCTTGCTGCCCTTGATGGCTCGGTGGAAAAGTTCGGGGGTGCAAACCTGCACCTCCCGACTTCTTACACTTCTTGATATTCCAAACATTTATACAACTTAGAATTAATAATGAATATAAATCTGCATGAGCCGTATCACATCAGTGAGCGAGGCTCAGATGTTGCTCACAACGAAATCACTCGCCTTCTGACTCTCGCTCGCTATAACGTAGTCGGGCATCACATCAGTCTCGGTTCGGTCGATGCGGAGGGTGAGTCGCACGTTCTCCTTGCCGATGCTAGCTCTGCCATGCGGCAACTTGATAAACTTTCTCACCTCACGCTTGTCTTGATGCGACTTCCAAGCATTGAAGTTGCCCTCCTTCGGGCTTACCAGGGCGATGGTGCCGCTTACTCTGCTTCCCTTGGACAAGAGGTTCTTATACACCTCGTCCGAAATCTGTAATTCTATGTTCATAATTTTTCTAGTTTTAAGGCGCAAGCCCAATTATAAATTATTCATTGCACATTATACATTATTCCTTGTACATTATTCATTGATTCATCGTATATTGCTCTCGAAGTCCACGATGCTCAACTCGTTGAAGTATCGCCCATCCTTCTCGTTGACGAAGTGGTGGATAACAACCCCTATCACGTCTCCCTCCTTGGCATTAAACTTATCGACCGCATCACCGAAGAGTCGAGCCAAGTACTTCTCAGGATGCATCACGTTCTGCACCGACTCCAAATAGACCTCACGAGACTGCCAAGGCTTGCCCGACTTCTGGCTCACACCACTCTTCTTGTCAAGGAGCTTCACTACTTTCACTTTTTCCATTTTCTTGTTCCTTTCTTTACTTTTAAAATCGTTAATACTAAAAATGATTTGCCGAAATCGAAGCCTACCCATCAAGAAATGCATCTGTCTCTCTTTCGACATTGCAAAGATAGGAAAGAACAACAAAGAAATGCATAAAAAAATCCCCCATATGCCAAAGCGGTATATGAGGGTATATGAAGTTTTTATTCTAGGTATATGAAGTATGGTATATGTGGTATATGAAGTCAATCTTCGCTTACTCCTGTATCAAACCATCTGATGCAAAATGACTCCTTGCAATCGACTCGCCCCTTAGGAGACTTCTCCATAAAACTGGAGATGAGCAAGCCACGCCATCTGATGTATTCCTCTGCCTGAGGTCTCTGGGCAGAGAGACCTTCCACGGTCCATTTGTTCAACGGGGTAGTTCTTACCGCCTCTGGCACGTTCGAGCCTTTGAAATCGCTAGAGTTCCATTCCCATCCAAACACCTCCTTGACCCATCGGATGAATTTCGCTTGCGTCTTTTCTTCGGGTATGAGGCGATAATGTCTGAACACCTTCCATACGATAAACCAATGTACGATTTTCAGCGTGCGATTCTCACGTTTTGGCAAGACAAGCTTAGCCAGCATTCTTTTCACCTCGTCCATTTTTAGTGCAGAGTCGAACAAGGTTGTATCAAGTTCGCTCTCTGGAAATGAGCCGCCACTGCTTGCCGATTGAGTAGCCTCATTCGGTTGCAAGTCGCAATCCACGATGGTATCATAGCTTCCATTTCCTTCATGGCATTGAGAAGAATCCCTTTCCGAGTGTCCAGGAGAGCCTGTAGTATAAACATTCTCCACATAAACCCCATTGCCTAGATTGATTTGCCCTATTCTGCATGAATCGCCAAATTGATTGACGAGTTTCACCAAATCTTCCATCTCTTCTTTTTTCATTGTATTGGCATTTTGATGATTCGTTTTCGAACTGATTTCAAGCCGTACTGGTCGAAACATTTCTATTGATACATGGCAGGCGTCACTTCATCCCATCATTTGTCGGGATAAATGTCATTGCTTCACCCCAACACTTTATCGGGAAAACCAGTAGAATGGTCTATCTCTTGGAAAGTGCCTTGTCCGCCGTTCATTTGCTTCACGGTACCAATATGGATTGGCTTGGCGCTCGCCATCCGCTCCCGATTCTCCTCTTCCTTCTTCTGCACCGTTTCTTGTGCTTCCTCTCGCTTGTCCGTGACACGACTGATGGCAATGATCAGCTTATCTATCTCCTGCTGACCCAAGTGTTTCTTGCATTCCCCCGAAATCGTATGTTTCAGCACTTTCTCTCCAAAGCTCGACTTGTCATCGTCAGAGACTTTCTTCACGTCGGCGAGATAGTCTATGCCATTCTGTATCATGAGGTGTGCCATTTCAACCATACCTTGCTCCTGGCTTTCTGTGATCATCGACTTGAGGGTGGCATTCTCCTCCTTCAAGTCGGCTAGTCGAGCGGAGTCTTGCTTCTCCTCTGCGCACATACCCAGTACGCCATCATCCGTTTCCATGATATAGCCCCTCGGAATGTCAGACTCATAATAAGCCAGTTCTTCTTCTTTTTCCTCCAATTTCTTTTTCAGTTGCCTCTTCTCCGTCTCCAACTTTTTGACTTGCTCACCCAGTTCATCACATCGGTTGAGCGCATTGGTTGAAATATCCTTAGACTCAGCCAAGTCTGCACGAAGACTATCAATCTTGTCAGCAGATTCTTTTTTATACTGCTCGTATTCATCTGACAACTCCGTATTGAACTTCGCTATCTTCAAGTTAACCTCGCCCACCATGTTAGCGGCATCGGATAGTTGGGAGGCAGCTTTCTCCCTCGCCTCATAGATTTGCAACTTCTGCCTATAGAGTTCTAATGTGCGATTGCATTCCTCACGAAATCGGGTGGTTTCCTCACTTGCGCCTTCGGGCAATGAAGGTAAGTCATTTTGCTCATCCTTAGGCAAATACTTTCCCGATTGGACATCTTCTATTAGCTTAAAATATTCATTTTGTTCCATACGTTAGAAAATTATAACCTGTAACTCTCAGCATGATTTCTACCAAACTATAGCACTTTCAACATTATCACGCCAATATTCATATTGCTTGGCAAATTCCAACAATACAAGTTGATATTTTTTTGATCTATAATGAGTAAGAAGCTGTTCTATCTCTTCATAACTCAAGCCTTTAATTTGTTCTTCAAAAATTTTCTCCGGAATTAGGTCTGGAAGTTGAGCATTCGGTTGCAAGTCTGTATAAAACTTGACATCCCCCACCTCTTCCACCATTTTAGGAAAATTCCTAACAAAAGCACACTCCAACCATTGCTCTCTCACACTCTTGATATGTTCTTGCTCAAAGAAATCGCCATAATCATCTCTCACATAGCTGTAACGATCCTCATCCCATGCTATAAGACTTTTAAATTTGTCCAAGAAAGCATCAAGACCAGTAGGCTTAGCCGATTGTAATTTCAATATCGCCCATGCCATCCATCTCACAAGGAATATATCAGCCTCAGATACATCAACACATCCTTTCGGGTGTTCTTCCGCAAGGATATCACGTACTCTTCCATAGGTCAGCTTGCCAACATTGTTTTTTTCTTCCACATGTGGAGTATTATAAATCGCCACCGCCAAATAATAAGCGGTATTGAGAGCCTTGATGGCGCTGCTCATGTTAAGCCCATCGGAGTCATGGGCGACCATATACATCTGATAGAGAAGGTGGTCTAGCGTGCCCTCTTTCTCCATCGTATATTCCTCTCTGCTCTTGTCTGCATACAAAAGACTGTGGTGCCAGTCAAAAGGATTTTTCATTGATTTGTTGTTTTAGTTAATAATAATGTGATGCTACTCGTGGAGCATCCATCTCTCTCAAAATAGATTTAAGGGAAACAGGTGTTTCATTTTCGTGATGACAAAGGTACATAATATATTTTACACCACCAAATATTTGGGCAAAAAAAGACCGGACAATTTTCATCGCCCGGTCTCGTCCTTGCTATATTCTAGAGCATGTGTCCTTGCACTATAGTAGTTTTCAGTTCTTCATCTTTCCTGCTTTCAACGCTAAGACGATGTCGAGTGGCAACTGGGTACCCTTTGCCACCTGCTCCGGCAAGAAGCCCATGTCTAGGAATCGCTTAGCATCAGCCAATGCTCTGTCGGCATCCCCTTTCTCCATGCCTTTCTCCATGCCTTTCTCCATACCTTTCTCCATACCTTTCTCCATGCCTTTCTCCATGCCTTCAGCCCAAGCTTTCTCCATGCCTCTACGTCTCTTCTCCTTCTCCCACTTGTCGGTGGCATAGAGGTCGCGCATCACCTTGATGTCGTACTCGTAGTACTCACGCTCCTCGGGAGTGAGCTTCTGGAGGTCGCCTATCGCCGCCAACTTTCGGAAGACGGGATACTTGTCCAAAAATGGTATTTCTTTCAAATGTTCCATATTGTTCAATACGTAAATCCAACTATCAAATATATCCATACACTCTGGCTCCTTCTTCTCGAAGAGCGGCAACTGCAAGAACACCACTCTCATCTTCTCGAAGCCATATCGCAAGCCCGAAAGTTGCCATTTTTTTCTTTTTGGGGGCTTTGCGGTCTTTCCCTTGCGAGATTTGCGATTCTTGCCAGACACTATCAGTTGCTCTTGCGACTTGAAGCCAAGATGTTCTTGCGACTTGATGACGTCCTGAGCTTCATTCATTTCTTCTTCGGAATGCCCACGAGCAACTTTGTCTGATGAACCTTCCTCTTCGAGCAATCCGAAGCCAATGTCGGTTCGGAACTGGCAAGGAATGCCAGTCTCAGCGATGAAGTCCATGAGGCACACGGTATAAACTGGTGTCAGGTGGAAATCCCACTCGCCAGGCTGGGCTTGCTCCACTATCGCCTTGGAGGAGTAATAGAGCGCACGATCCACAAAATAACGCTGCTCCTTCTTCTGCATCTCCACGATGATGTGTCTCCCGTCGCTTGTCTCGCACGCCACATCGAAGATGACTCCTCGCTCTCGCTTTTGATGACGTGTCTGCTCTGTTTTCAGATGCTTCACGTCTTTGATTACAAACTCGTCCTCAAATACTCCGTTGAGGAACGTTATGAGACACTCCTTGGTGTCGTCACTGCCGAAGATGCGCTTGAACGCCCAATCGACACGTGGATTAATGTATTCCGCCATAAATCTGGGAATTTAAAGTTTCGCACAATATTATGCACTTGCAAAAGTACGGCAAATATCCGACAACGGCAAATATTTCGGGAGGTATTTCTCGGCGTTAACATTCGTATGAAAGTCGTTAACGTTCGTTCACCAATTTGGCAAAAGCGATGACAATGACAATTACAGTTTAAAATTCCGCAGGGTGTACAGTTGAGGAAAAAGGTGAAAAGAGAAAGTTATAATATATATAATATATATTTATATTTACATTTTTTTCTACCCTTTTCTGCCGACTCGCAATCTGGGGGATAGGCTCGGAAAATCGAACTGTAATTGTCATTGTCATCGCTTCTTTACCCTAAATCGGTACATCATATCTCTGAATAAGTTTAGATGGGGGGATATAAAAAACAAAAGATGGGCTTCTATGAGACTATGACTTGCGAGGACTAAAACTATGGGTAGCGTACAAGAAAAATATGATTTAAGATTTAGAAAAAAGCCCACTTGCTGAAAATCGACCCTTATCACACGCTGAAATTTGGTGATACGGAAAAAATGTCGTACCTTTGCAACCGTAATCAAATGACAAATAACAATGAATAAAGCATAAATCGCCAGACAAAGGCTTCTAGCTCAAACTAGATTAACCACTAAAAACATCAAGCCCTCAAGGCGTAGCCCATTTATCATTTGTGATTTATCATTTATCATTTATCATTTAATATTAACCCTTTAAAGACTAATATGTTATGGCAAAGAAAGGAACTTTGAAGTACCGTAAGGTAAGCCGCACTCCTCAGGTAGGCAAGGATGCTGGCAAGAAGAAATTTTATGCCACCGCAGTGCAAGACAGAACCATGGAGTTCGAGGACTTCGTGACCCACATCTCTGAGCACAACTCGCCTTACTCTCGTGGCACCGTGCATGGTGTTCTGATGGACACCCTCGACTGCCTCCAGGAACTCATCCTCGATGGCAAGAGCGTACGCTTCGCCGACCTTGGTCTCTTCTCCATCGGCATGACCTCTCGTGGTGAGGACAACGCCGAGAAGGTGAACGCTTCCAGCATCACTGGCGTACACCTCATCGTGCGCAACACCAAGAACTGGAGCAACACCGAGCTTCGCAAGATGTGTAAGATTACCGCCCTTGGCAGCGAGGTGACCGAGGAAGGTGACGGCGGTGATACTCCTAGCGGCGACAACGGCGGAAAGCCTAACGGTGACAACGGCGGCAGCACTCCTAGCGGCGGCTCTAGCACCACTGGCGGCGACTCTAGCACCACTGGCGGCGGCAACAAGGGCGACAACACCGGACAGGGTGGCGGCAGCTCTAGCGGTAGCGAATCGGACAACGTCAAGGAGTACTAAAGGATAGCCCCCTAGCAGGGGCTTCCTTTCCCACCGAAACTATTATTAACCACTAAAAACTACAATTATTAACCACTAAAAAACTACAATTATGAAGAAAGACACTTGGAAAACCATCTTGCAGATTGCCATCTCCATCTTGACGGCCATCGCCACTACTTTGGGAGTGACCAGCTGCATGTAGAGGCAAAGAAACAACCTTCTGCACACAGATGACAACAGAAATCCCCCTTCATCAGAGGTCTTAAACTCATGATGAAGGGGGAAGTTTTATCGGAGTTTTTACAAAATCTCCAAGATTTCCTCAAAATGGGAGATGCGACGGAGGCGTTCATGGTTGAACTCCTCCGTTTTTTCGTGCGCCCAAATGGTGTGGAACGGGATGTGGATGGCGGAGGCTCCTATCTTCAGGGCGGGCGCAATGTCGCTCTTGAAGCTGTTGCCCACCATCACCAGTTGCTCCGGACTCACCTCCAACTCCTTGCAGAGATGGCGATATGCCTCAGGCGTCTTGTTGCTTACGATGCTCACCACATCGAAATATCGTTGCAAGCCCGAACGCCACAACTTGTTTTCCTGGTCCATCAGCTCGCCCTTCGTGAAGACTGCCAAGCGATACTTTCTATCGCTCGTCCTTGCGTCTGAGTTTTCCGAAGGTTCTTGGGTATCAGATGTTTCCGAGCCATTCGAAGCTTTCCTCTCCCTCAGCTTCGCCAATGTCTTCTCCACGCCCTCCAAAGGCTTGGCATCGACATGGAGCAACGACTTGCCCACCTCCACGATGCGTCCTATCAATCGAGCGGATGCCTTGCCCTCGCTTACCTTGATGGCATTCTCCACCAGCGAGATGATGAAGGCCTTCACGCCATAGCCCAAGTCTGCCATGTTGCCCGACTCCGTCTCGAAGAGCGCAGCCGAGATTTCCTCCTTGCTGCCATAGTCTGCCAAGAGGTCGCAGTACTCGTCCTCCACGCCCTCAAAATAGTTTTGCAATGCCCAGAGCGTATCGTCGGCATCAAAGGCTATCGCCTTGATATGATCCAGCTTTTCCATTTTTATCATTCTTTTCTATTGGTCCATATTGACTTGCTTCATTTGAAAAACATCTTGCTTCATTTGAAAACCATCTAGTTTCATTTGCAAAGGTAACAATTTCTCGCAAAAGAAACGAAAAAACGTGCCACAATCTTACCGAAGAGATTGCGACACGCCCATATACTGTCGATTAAAAGCGTTGCTGATTTTGGGGGTAATTCCCTTCCTAGAAATGCGTCATAAATTCGATGACGAACTTATCCTTCTCGGAAGTCTTTGCCACACCACCCTTGCGATAGAAATACTTCTCATAGTTGATGCGGATGTCGGAGATGAAAGGCTTGGCAAGACTGATGGTGACACCACCCGTCACACGATGTCGCTTGTAGTCGTTGATTTTCAATACACCAGGGTCCTCATCCGTAGCCCCATATCGGGTACCATCACTGTGGTCGCTCATGAAATCATATCTTACCAATGGAGAAACCTTCCTGATCAGACTCTTCTTGTTTGCCACCGGAATATCATAGCATACAAACCCGTCAAAGGCGTGCACATCATGGAACGCATTCTTGGAATAATGCTTGAAGAGGTATTCCACCTCAGCGATCAGACCGCCACGATGGAAAGTAATACCCGCATCATACATATTGACGGTGACATCAGAAGGCTTGATTTTCTGCGTACTCAGCACGAGATTCACATTCGGGAAGAGGAACTGCGCCTTGGCAGAATAGTTGATGCCCTTGGTCCAGTAATCCTTCTGGTTGGTAAGACCAGAGCCGTTGAACACACCCGCATTCACGATGATAGGGAAGCCCACGTTCCAGGTATAACCCACCTCAGCACCGACATCACGCACATTACCCACCTGCTTGGCGATAAACGAGCGGTTGGCGAAATACTGCTGATGAGGCGAGCGGTGCGCATCGATGGTGAAAGGCACACGTTCCTGACCGATAGTAAACTGGAGCGTACTCCATGGTGTGATACGAGTATAAGCATCGAGCATCTTGATTTTGCCCTCATCACAGAGGTCTATTTCCGCCTTGTAGCTCACCTCCTTGGTCACCTTACCAGTCACATTGATACGGGCAGTTCTCACTTCGAAGCGTCCCTCCCCTTCCTCGGTTTGGTATTCATACTTGGAGCGGATGGTACCGCCAATCTTCGGAGTACTGTCAAACTCCTTCTTTTCATCCTGAGCAAACACCGCTGCAGACATCATAGCGCAGAGCAGCAGGGTCATTGTCTTCTTATTCATATTCACATTATTATTATTAATATATTAGCACACATTATGAGGCCATAGCCTTTATTCGGGTGCAAAATTACGAAGAATATATTTCTAACTTACGACACGGATGTTACAAAATGATGAAGAAAGCCCAAATCATACATCCCAGACATTCCTTGATATGAAACGTTACCGATATATTTTTGCCTTTTCCCTTTGTTATTTCAAATAAAATGATTAGTTTTGCAGATGCAAAGAGTCTGATAAGATATTATCACAAGAAACTTAAAAGGAAGAACAATGGCAGAATTGAAATTATATCCAGTAGGAATCCAGACTTTCGAGGAAATCATCACCCGAAATCTGCTGTACGTAGATAAGACGGAATATGTCTATCGCATGACTCATAGTGGTGGCAAACATTTCTTCTTAAGTCGTCCACGCCGTTTCGGAAAGTCATTGTTGGTTTCTACTTTTAAGAGTTATTTCCAGGGAAAGAAGGAACTCTTCAAAGGACTTGCCATCGAAAAATTGGAAAAGGACTGGACGGAATATCCTGTCCTGCATTTCAGCATGGCTGGTGGTAAACACATGGAGAAGGACCAGCTGGAAAGATACTTGGGAAACCGGCTTGCAGAACAAGAAAAAGTATGGGGAATCAAGACTCCCGCTGTTGATGCAAACGACCGGCTCATCTCTCTCATTCAGACTGCTTACGAAAAGACTGGCAAGCAGGTAGTTGTACTCATTGATGAGTATGATGCTCCCCTACTTGATGTAGTGCATGAAGATTCTCATTTGAAAGATTTGCGCAATGTGATGCGTAATTTCTATAGTCCATTGAAGGATTGCGAACCTATGCTTCGCTTTGTTTTCCTGACAGGTATCACTAAATTCTCGCAGATGAGCATCTTCAGTGAACTCAATAATATCACCAATATCAACATGGATCATGAGTACGCTGGAATCTGCGGAATTACCAAGGAGGAATTGGAGACTCAGATGTCGGCAGATGTTGATGCATTAGCAGTAAAGATGAATCTAACCCGAGCTCAGACTCTTGATACATTGCGAGAGTTTTATGACGGTTATCACTTTGCAGCCCAGTCACCCGACATCTTCAATCCTTATAGTCTGCTGAATGCTATGGCAAAAAGTAAGTTGGATTATTATTGGTTCACTTCAGGCACGCCTACCTATCTGATAGAAATGCTTAAGAAATTTCAGGTAATGCCTTCTGATATAGGACGTTGTGAGGCAGACAAATCAGACTTTGACGCACCGACCGAAATGATGGTATCCATCATGCCTCTTTTGTATCAGAGTGGATATATCACCATCAAAGGCTATGATCCGGAAACTGAGCTTTTCACGCTTGATATTCCTAACAAGGAAATTCGGGTTGGATTATATCGCAGTCTCTTACCTAATTATATAGGCATGACTACGCCTAAGGGAACAACCACCATTGCCAAGATGTCGGCTCTTATCCGCCGCAATGATATGGATGGTGCCTTACAGATGCTTCAGGCTTTTCTTGCAACGGTTCCATATTGCAATCAGGCAGATTCTGAGGGGCATTATCAGCAGATGATGTATGTGATATTTTCTATTCTTGATAATTACGTGGATGTAGAAGTTCGCACTCCGTCAGGAAGAGTGGATATGGTTTTGAGAACAGCCACGCATCTCTATCTCTTTGAGTTGAAACTAAACAAGGATGCCGCTGCAGCGATGAAGCAGATAGACCTCAAGGAATATCCTAAGCGTTTTGCTCTAAGTGGCTTGCCTATCGTAAAGGTAGGCGTCAACTTTGATATCGCTACTCATAATATTACGGATTGGAAAATAGAAGATTATACATAATGGTGGCATAATTTTCATATCGCATCACAGGCGTACGCTCTTCTCGTTCTGAGGAGCGTACGCCTTGTTTATTTATTCCCCACTCCCTTTCTCAAAATATTGTGAATACTCCTTCTTCACGTCGAAGCAAGGACAGGCTTTGGCGGAGAACTCGTTGTGGCCATAGATAGTGAATATGGGGAATAATTTTGACCTAAAATGACATTGACCCTTTTGACCGTTCCCCCAACCTGTGTCACTAACCATCATTTTCTTCAAAATCAGTTAAAATGCAGCAATTGATTTCCGGAATATCGTGGTAATCACCATGTGGGTACTGGCTATCCTCTTCGTGCTGAAATATATCTGTAACATACAATACTGCCTTGTAACACAATCGTCACAAACACGTAATGCGCTTTACACCCCTGCTTTCAAAATATCGTCGTAACTTTGCACCCGAAAAGAAATACATGTTTCCTGCTTGTTGGAGCAAGAGAAGACAAGAGAAGACATTCATATTAACATTATAATCAAATGAAAGAGAACAAGAAAGCAATTCTGGAGATTCTCAAGAAAAAGAGTTCCAAGAAAGAAGGTAAGAAGGATGATAAGTTTGAAAGCTTAGTGCTCAACCTCGCCCTTCAGAAAATTGACAGTGATGACTTTGACTATGATGGAGAGGCTGTTTATTCTACAGACAAGAAGCGCCTCATCTATTGCATGAGTAATGAGACAAGTTTCACAGTTCCTGAGGGTGTGACCGTCATTGGTGAAATGGCTTTCCGTGGCAAGAAACAACTCAAGAATGTCATCATAGCCAACTCCGTGAAGGAAATAGAGCACGATGCTTTCTATGATTGTGATGAATTGGATAACGTTTATATCCCTGCCGGTGTAAAGGAAGTAAGGGGATATGCTTTTGCTGAATGCGACAAACTCAAGAAGATTACTTTTGCTGGCGTTCCTGCCAAACTGAGCCGTCATACTTTTGATGACTGCGATCTTCTCCACGATATCATTGTACCTGCTGGTGCCAGCAAAGCTTTCCGCAAGGCTCTCCATTTTATTGACGGAGATACTGATTTCCTCGTTATTGAAGTTGCCGGAAAGAAAGATGATGCCAAAGCGCAAAACGATAAAAAGGAAAACGTAAAGGCTGAGGAGTCTAAGAAAGTGTCTAAAAAGACCGAGGAAAAGAAAGAGTCCAAGAAATCTGAAGACAAGAAAGAGTCAAAAAAGACTGAGGAAAAGAAATCTGAGGAAAAGAAAGAACTGAAGCCTGCTGACAAAAACAAGAAGGAAGAGAAAAAGAAGGCTAAAGCATAACATTTCTCCCACTAACTTGATTTTCACACATAGTCTCATAAAATTTTATATTGATTTAGAAGAACATGACCAAAGAAGAAATTATTAAAAAAGCATACGTAGAACGCGACGTGAGCTGGATGTACTTCAACCACCGCATTCTGCAGGAAGCCAAGAAGGAATTTGTTCCATTGCTCGAACGTCTCTCTTTCCTCGGCATTTATTCCAACAACCTCGATGAGTTCTTCCGTGTACGTGTGGCTTCGCTCAACCGTATGATCGACCGCAACCTCACCAAGGATATGGAAGCACAAATCAAAAAGTCTCTCAAAACGATCAATAAGCTCAATGAATCTTACTCGAAAGAATACACTGAAGCGGTGGATCAGGTTTTCCGCGAACTTGAAGTTCACAAGGTTAGACTTGTCACCGAAACCAATCTCAACGACGAGCAGAAGAACTTCCTCACACAGTTCTTCTACGACAAGCTCAACGGCTCTGTCAATCCTATCTGGCTCAACGAGATAGACGACCTCTCTACCCTGGAGGACAACCGCATCTACCTCGCCGTAGAAAAGGCTGAGGATGACAAGAAGAAATATGCCGTAGTAAAGGTACCGGATAGAGTCTATGGACGCTGGGTAAAGGTGCCGGCAAGCGATGGTTTCGACAACATCATGTATCTGGACGATGTAATCAGATACTGTCTGCCACTGGTATTCCTCGGTTTCAAGAAGAGCACCTACCGTGCCTTCAGTTTCAAGTTTACCAAGGATGCCGAGATGGAGATGGACAATGATGCCGACTTCGGTACCATGGAGAAGATTGCCCTGGGTGTAAACAGCCGTAAGAAGGGTGAAGCCGTGCGCGTTATCTACGACCAGGAGATGCCGAAGGAACTTCAGAAGAAGTTGCGTGAGCGATTGAACACCAAGGAGTTGGATGCTTCTTTGGCTGGTGGAAGATACCAGAACCACAAGGATCTGATGTCGTTCCCTGATTGCGGTCACAAGGAACTGAAATACGAGAAATGGGCTCCTATCATGAAGCCGGAGTTCCTCTCCAACGAGAGCATCCTCGACCAGATTCGTGAGAAAGACCGTTTCATCCACGTACCCTATCATAGCTTCAACGGCTACATCCGTGTGCTCCGTGAAGCAGCTACCAAGCCAGAGGTAAAGGCGATCAAGACCACCCTCTATCGTCTGGCAAAGGATTCAAAGGTAGTCAAGGCACTCATCACTGCTGCCCGCAACGGCAAGAAGGTGACTGCCGTGGTAGAGCTTCTGGCACGTTTCGACGAGGAGAGCAACATCAAGTGGAGCAAGCGCATGCAGGAAGAGGGCGTAAACGTGATCTTCGGTGTAGAAGGACTGAAGATTCACTCCAAACTGCTCTATATCGAGTCAAAGAAGGGCAACATCGCCTGCGTGGGAACCGGAAACTTCCACGAGGGCAATGCCAAGATCTATACCGACTATCTGATGATGACCGCCCGTCCTAAGCTGGTGAACGAGGTGGCTAAGGTATTCGATTTCATCGACCGCCCATTCTCACCATTCCGCTTCAACGAGCTCCTCGTCTCTCCAAACTCCATGAAGAGCCGCATCCTGCGCATGCTCGACACCGAGATCAAGAATGCCAACGAGGGCAAGGAGGCTTGGGTGAAGATGAAGATCAACCACATCACCGATACCGACATGGTGGCCAAACTCTATCAGGCTTCCAAGGCTGGAGTGAAGATAGACATCGTGATACGTGGCAACTGTTCGCTCGTGCCGGGCATCGCCAACCTCAGCGAGAACATTCACTGCGTGGGCATCATCGACAGATACCTGGAGCACAGCCGTATCCTCATCTTCGCAAATGGCGGCAAACCAAGATATTTCATCGGTTCTGCCGACTGGATGCCTCGCAACCTGCTCAACCGCATCGAGGTGATGACGCCGGTGTATGACGAGGAGTTGCAAGCCGACCTCCTCCGTACCGTCGCCTATGGCATGCGTGACACCACCAATGGCAGAGTGGTGGATGGCAAGGGCACCAATGCCTTCGTGGAGGGGCCCAACTTCCGAAGCCAAGAAGAACTTTATAACGAATACAAGAAATGAATACTTTTGCAGCAATAGATATAGGCTCCAATGGAGCACGACTCCTCATCAAGCGCTTCAACCCGGAGGCGGCGCGTGAGGAAGACAGAATCAAGAAGGTGATGTTCATCCGCATCCCATTGCGCCTGGGCAAGGACGTGTTCTCGCTCGGCAAGATCTCGAAGGATAGAGAGAAGATGATGCTCCGCATGATGAAGGGCTTCAAGCAATTCATGAAACTCAACGATGTCGATGAGTATCGGGCTTGCGCCACATCGGCGATGCGTGATGCCGAGAACGGCAAGAAGATACTCAAGAAGATAGAGAAGCAAACCGACATCAAGCTCGAAATCATCAAGGGAGAGGAAGAGGCCCAGCTGCTCTTCAACAACCTGTTGGAGAAGACGGGCAGCAACGAGGGCAGCTTCGCCTACATCGACGTGGGCGGTGGCTCTACCGAGGTATCGCTCATCCACGATGGCGTGCTCGCCGAGAGCTACTCCTACAACATGGGAACCCTCCGTATGCTCAGCGGCAAGGTGACCGCCGATACCGAGCGACTCTTCCAGGAGAACCTCACCCGATATGCCCAGGAATATGGCAACATCCGCATCATCGGCTCGGGGGGCAACATCAACAAGCTCAACAAGTTGGCTCGCCACAGCAAGAACTCGAAGGACCTCACGCTCGCCGAGCTGAAGCGTCTCTACACGATGATGCAACCCTTGAGCATCGAGGAGCGTGAGATTTCCTTCTCGCTTCGTGAAGACCGTGCCGATGTCATCATCCCTGCCGCCGAGATTTTCATCAAGGCAAGCGAGTACCTGCAATGTGAGAGCATCATGGTGCCCAACATCTCGCTCGCCGACAGCATCGTGGATGGACTCATCGAGAAAGTGAAGAGTTCTTCACTTTTCATAGGATTGTAACATCTGTTTAAATCGCTTGTAATATAGACCTCGTACCTTTGCAGCCGAGAAATATATATTAAGAAAAAATATGAGTACGATTTATCTTTGTATCGTGATCTTCCTGCTCTGTCTGGCAGTGTTTGATCTCTTCGTGGGAGTCAGCAATGATGCTGTCAACTTCCTGCAATCTGCCATCGGTGCCAAGGTGGCAAAGTTTCGCACGGTGCTGATCATCGCATCCTGCGGTGTGGTTCTAGGAGCCATCATGTCATCAGGAATGATGGACATCGCCCGGCATGGCATCATGAGTCCGGACCACTTCACCTTCGAGGAAGTGATGACGCTCTTCCTAGCCGTCATGGTGACCGACGTCATCATCCTGGATGTGTTCAACACGCTCGGTATGCCAACCTCCACCACCGTGTCATTGGTGTTTGAGTTGCTCGGCGGTGCCTTCATCCTCTCCACCCTGAAGATGTGGGGCGACCCAAGCCTCAACTACAGTGTGCTGCTCAATAGCGACAAGGCATTGGAGGTGATCATCGGTATCTTCGCATCCGTTGCCATCGCCTTCTTCTTCGGCGTCATCGTGATGTGGATCTCTCGTGTCGTATTCACCTTCAATTATAAGAAGCACAGCCGCTACTCCATCGCCATCTTCGGTGGTATCGCCTTCACCGCCCTCTCCTACTTCATCCTCATGAAGGGCTTGGGCAAGAGTCCTTACCTGCCTGCTGAGTGGCGCGACTATATCAGCGACAACATCGGAATGCTCCTCGTCATCACCTTCGTGGCATCAGCCGTCGTGATGGAGTTCCTCCACCTCTGCCGCGTCAACATCTTCAAGTTCACCGTCTTGATGGGTACCTTCGGCTTGGCGATGGCTTTCGCCGGCAACGACCTCGTCAACTTCATCGGTGTGCCTCTCGCTGGTCTCTCTTCTTACCAAGACTATATGGCGAATGCCAATGGCGCCGCTCCTGATGCCTTCATGATGACATCACTGATGGAGAGTGCCAAGACCACCCCTGCATTCTTGCTCATCGCCGGAGCGATCATGATTGTGGCAATGGCGACCTCGAAGAAGGCACAGAACGTGATCAAGACTTCCGTGGATTTGAGCCGCCAGGACGAGGGCGACGAGATGTTTGGTAGTTCTTCTGCCGCTCGTGTCATCGTACGCAACTGCCAGAACGCCGACTCTTGGCTCAACCACTTCTTGCCTCAGAACTTGAAGAACTGGATCAATAGCCGATTCAACAAGAACGATGTGGAGTTGGAAGAGAGTGCCGCCTTCGACGTGGTTCGTGCAGCCGTCAACCTCGTGTTGGCTTCCATGCTCATCACCATCGGTACCAACCTCAAGTTGCCACTCTCTACCACCTACGTTACCTTCATGGTGGCTATGGGTACTTCGCTCGCCGACCGTGCTTGGAGCCGTGAGAGTGCCGTGTTCCGTGTCACTGGTGTATTGAGCGTGATCGGTGGATGGTTTATCACCGCTGGTGTGGCATTCTTCGCTTGTGCCGTGGTATGTCTCGCCATGCACTTCGGTGGCATCGTGGTTCAGAGTGCCTTCATCGCCCTCGTCATCTTCATGCTCATCCGCAGCAACATCCAGTACAACAAGAAGCAGAAGGAAGTGAGCAAGGGCAGCACCTTCCAACTCATGATGCGTTCTCGCGACCCTGAGATAGTATGGGAGTTGCTTCGCCGACAGGTATCTCGCACCCAGAGCTACGTGTGCCACTTCGCCCTTGCGGAGTTCAACCTCATCATGGATGGTCTTGCCAACGAGAACACTCGCGACTTGCGCCACGCCAACAAGGAGTTGAAGAAGGAGCAAGACATGCTGAAGAAGTTCCGTCGCCAGGAGATGCTCGGACTGAAACGTTCGCCAATGGAGGTTGCCATCGAGCGCAACACTTGGTTCCACCTCGGCGCCAACAGCAACCAGCAGTTCATCTACTCTCTTCGTCGTATGCTCGATCCTATCAAGGAGCATGTCGATAACAACTTCAACCCTCTGCCTGAGGAGTACGTGAAAGAGTTTGCTCCAATCCGTCAGAAGATCAATGACTTGATGCAGATGACGGCAGAGCAGATAGAGACCGACCGCTACGAGAACTATCGTGAGATTCTCGCCGAGGCAGATGCCTGCAAGGACGAGTTGAGCGTAGTGCGCAAGAAGCACATCGACCGCATCCAGCACACCAAGGACAACACCTTGATGCAAATCTCCTTGGTATATCTCAACGTACTTCAAGAGAGCCAGGAGTTCTTGAGCGTGATGAGACACCAGCTCAGAGCTGCCAAGAAGTTCATGGAGAAATAAATAGCATACACATAAAGAAGCCTGCTAATCCTTTCGGACGAGCAGGCTTCTTTTTTATTCGAATGTTTATCCTAGAATGTCGTGGCGATCCTTCACCCACTTTATTTCTTCCCAGCTTTCAACTCCTGATCCCACTTCACGAGTCGATTGTACTCCTTCTTGGTGATGCGCATGAAACTACCATGCTGAGGAGCCGTCACGCCCTTGATATCGACAGGGTCGGAGAAATTGCGGAGATACTTGTCGGCCTTGCAGATGCGATAATGCTTAGGATGGTCGCTGTACTGGATGTAAGCCACACGCCAGGTATCGTCGCCTATCAACTGGAAGGCGCTGCTGCCCTCAGTCATCTTGTTGCCCTCGAAGCTCACATAGTCGTCATCCACAGGAGCCCCCCAACCATGAGTCAGGTACTTGCTCGTAGCCGTGAAGATACCTCGCTTGCCACCCTCCTTCTTGATGAGCATGTGGTACAAGCCATCGCTCTTCAGATAGTTGATGTCGGCATCGATGGTGGCATAGCCCCAATCGAAAAGCAAGCGAGGGGTCGTAATCTTGGTGAAACTCTTGTCGGCATGACTATAATACATGCGGTCGTACTTCTCCTCCGGACGGTTGAGCATGGAGTAATAAATCATATATCCGCCCTTCTCGCCATTCTCCCAAACGAAGTCTGGATCCCAGAATATCTGAGGTGCCCATACACGATTGATGGTCTCCCAGTTCTTGTAAGGCGACTCCGCCTTGCCTGCATCACAGAAGTTGGCCATACCATTGCGGAAGTCGAAGGTGACGCTCTTCCAATGAATCAAGTCATCGCTTCGAAGCAAGTCGATGCCATAGTTGTCCCACTTGTGGCTCTTGGCAACACACATATCGGTGGTCACCATCAGGTAGCCCTTCCCATCATGGGCACGGGTGATATAGGCATCGCGAGTTCCACCCTCGATCCGAGCATGCTCCTTGGGGTCGAAGATCGCCTTGCCCTCATTGATGTCTTGATAATTGTATCCATCACGAGAAATGGCGAAAGCTGTATATTCCCCCTTGTCACTCATGTGGCAATAGAGATAACCATAATTTCCTTTCTGTAGATTCTGCGCTTGCATTGGAGCCAAGGCAAGCAACGATAATAGAACCATTGATAATTGCTTCTTCATTTTTTCTGATTGTTAGATTTATATGACTGAATAGATTCTTCCGCATCATGCGAAATAGGTGTATGATGACACCCGATTGCAAAATTACAATTTTCCAACGAACCCACAAAAGAAAAGGGAGAAATTCTAGCCGATTCTGTCGTTTTTGACGGAAAAGACTCCAAAAATCACGTTTTCTTCTCTTGAAGAAACAAAAAGAAAACAAAGTGTTACGCCAGAAAGTAGGTTTCTCATTCTTTTATGCTACCTTTGCAACCGAGATTTCTTCTCAGCAACAACGTAACTAAAAAAATAACAACTATGAGTCTGAACAACATCAAGAAGAGTGTTTTCCTCGGTATGGCTTTGCTCTCATCGCTCAGCCTCTCCGCTGCCGACAAGTTTGTCTCCTTCCACCAAGGCGACCTGCTCCTCAATGCCAACAACCAGATAGACATCTACCTCGACAATAACGATTGCAGAGGGGTGAGCTACGCCGTTCAAGCCCTCATCAAGGACATACAGAATGTAAGTGGAAGCCCTGCCTCCATCCTCGCCGACTCCTCCATATCGGGCAAGGAGAGCACCTCCATATCAGGCAAGGGGAATGCCCCCAAAGCCAATATCCTCGTGGGTACCCTCGGTCACTCCGCAGCCATCGACCGCCTCATCAAACAGCATCGCATCAATGCCAAACTACTCCAAGGCAAGCACGAGAAATTTATCATCACCCTCATCGACGGTCAACTGGTCATTGCCGGAAGCGATCGCCGTGGCACCATCTATGGCATCTACGAACTCTCTCAGCAGATGGGCGTATCGCCTTGGTACGACTGGGCTGACGTGCCTATCGAACACCACGACTCCATCTTCGTCAACAAGGGCATCTACACCGATGGCGAACCAGCCGTGCGCTATCGTGGCATCTTCCTCAACGACGAGGCTCCTTGCCTCACGTCTTGGGTGAAGAACACCTACGGCACGGAATATGGCGACCACCGATTCTACCAACGAGTATTCGAACTGGTGCTCCGCTTGCGAGGCAACATGATGTGGCCTGCCATGTGGGGATGGGCTTTCTATGCCGACGACCCTGAGAACGAGAAGACCGCCGACGAGATGGGCATTGTGATGGGAACCTCCCACCATGAGCCGATGGCTCGCAACCACCAGGAATACGCACGCAATCGTGAGGGATGGGGTGCTTGGAACTATCAGAAGAACAAGCAAGGACTACAGAAGTTCTTCCGTGAGGGAATCGAACGCATGAAGGGTACCGAACAAATCGTGACCATCGGCATGCGTGGCGACGGAGACGAGGCAATGAGCGAGGATGCCGACACCCAACTGATGCAGCAAATCATCGCAGACCAACGCCAAATCATCTCTGACGTCACCGGCAAAAAAGCAAGCGAGACACCACAGGTTTGGGCTTTATATAAAGAGGTGTTGGATTATTATGACAAGGGAATGAAGATTCCTGACGACGTGACACTCCTGTTATGTGATGACAACTGGGGCGATGTGCGCCGAGTGCCCAATGCTCAGGAACGCAAGCACAAGGGCGGTTGGGGCTTATACTATCATGTCGATTACGTAGGTGCTCCTCGCAACACCAAGTTCCTCAACGTCACACCCGTGCAGAACCCATGGGAACAGCTCACCCTCGCCTACGAGAACGGCATCGACCGCCTTTGGATTCTCAACGTGGGCGACCTCAAACCGATGGAATATCCTATCAGCCAATTCATGGACATGGCGTGGAATCCACACAAATACTCCGTGGAGCATATCACCGACCACACCCGTGACTGGTGTATGCAGCAGTTTGGTGGAGCGAAGCAAGTTGGCAATGAGAACTTCGGAAAATCTCAAGCTGAGGAGGCAGCCCGCATCCTCAACCTCGTCTGCAAGTACAATGGTCGTTGCACCGCCGAGATGCTCGACAAGAACACCTACGACCTAGAGAGCGGAGAATGGCAGGAGGTGGTGAACCAATATCTCAAACTGGAGGCTGATGCCCTTCGTCAATACAACTCTCTTCCTACCGCTTACCACGATGCCTATCGCCAACTCATACTCTTCCCAGTCGAGGTGATGAGCAACTTGCATCAGATGTACTTCGCCCAAGCCCAGAACCACAAGTACTATGAGCAAGGCAACCCACTAGCCAATGAGTGGGCAGACGAATGCGAGCGTCTCTTCAAGCGAGATGCCGAGCTTTGCGACTTCTACAATCACAAGATGTCGAATGGCAAATGGAATGGCATGATGACCCAGAAGCACATCGGTTATACCTCTTGGAACGATGATTTCGAGAAAGACACCTGTCCTCCACTTCATCGCATAGAGAAGGCTGATGAAGGCGGCAACGTCATCGCAGATGAAAACGGCGTGGTCAGCATCGAGGCTCCATATATCTTCAGCAAGACCGATGCAGAAGCGAAGTGGACGAAGATTCCATTCATGGGCAAGAGCCTTGCCGGCATGACTTTGATGCCATACACCCAAAGCGTGAAGGGAGCCAGCATCACATATAAGTTTAAGCTGCACACCAAGAAGGTTCGCCTCCATATCATCACGAAATCGACCCTCGATTATCTCAACAAGGGCGGTCTCACGTATAGTGTCAGCCTAGATGGCGCTTCGCCTATCCAAGTGAACCTCAACAAAGACTTGAACGAGAAGCCAGAGAACATCTACAACCTCTACTACCCTACCATCGCCACTCGTATCATCGACAAGGTGATTGAGCTGGAGTTGCCTGCATTGTCAGACGGCATCCACACACTCACACTCACACCTCACGACCCAGCGATTATATTCGAAAAGATTGTGGTGGATGGAAGAAAAGGAAAGAAAAGGGTGAAAGTGATTTAAATTGTTTGGTGACTTGACGCAAATTTCATAACTTTGCAGCCAAATCATTAATAGAGAATAATATGTTTAGTGGAATCGTAGAAGAGATGGCCACCGTCGTGGCTATCAAGCATGATAAAGAGAACATTGACTTCACCCTGTCTTGTTCTTTCGTAGATGAACTCAGCATCGACCAGAGCGTTGCCCACAATGGCGTGTGCCTCACCGTGGTGGAAATCAAGGACGGCACCTACACCGTAACGGCGATGAAGGAAACACTCGACCGCAGCAACCTAGGCTTGCTCCAGGTGGGCGACAAGGTGAACGTGGAGCGCTCGATGGTGATGAACGGCAGACTGGATGGTCACATCGTACAGGGCCACGTGGATGAGACCGCCAAGTGCATCGCCATGAAGGACGCCGATGGCTCCACTTATTTCACCTTCGAATATGAGTTGAACAAGGAGATGGCTCGCAAGGGTTACTTCACCGTCGATAAGGGCAGCGTCACCGTGAATGGCGTATCACTCACCGTTTGCGAACCTACCGACAACACCTTCACCGTCGCCATCATCCCTTATACCCGTCAGAACACCAACTTCTGCAACATCGAGGTAGGCACCATGGTGAACATCGAGTTCGACATCCTAGGCAAGTACATCGCTCGCCTGAAGAGTTTTGAATAAGACACACGATAAAGCCTGCTTAGCTGATTTTATCTCAGCAGCTTGCAAGCAAACAAGGCGATGGCGATGAAGCAGATGAGCGGGATGATGAAGCCGATGGCCATGTTGGTCTCGCCTATCACACCCATCAACACTGGGGCGATGGCTCCTCCCACGATACTCATGATGAGGAAGGACGAGCCTCGCTTTGTCTCGTTGACACCCAAGCCATTGAGCGACAAGGCAAAGATCGTAGGGAACATGGTCGCCTCACAAAGATAGGTGAGCACCAATGCCACCAACGCCGAGATGCCTGAACCCCAAATCACGTATGCCATGCAGAGGATGCCACCGATGGCACATGCCAAGAGCACCTTACTCGCCTGGATGCGATTCATCAGCCAACTGCCCAATAGTCTGCCCACGAAGAACAAGCCCATGCCGCCAAAGGATAGCAACAAGGCTGCTGTTCTGGAAGATACCGTTGGTACCTTCTCCGTCACATAGTTGATGAAGAAACTATTGATGCCCGTCTGTGCTGCCACATAGAAGAAGAGAGCGACCAAACCGAAGACAAAGACGGAGGAATGCCACAAGAATGGCTCCACCTTATTATATATAGGAGTTTGTTGTTGTTCCACTATCTCAGGCAACTGGATGCGAGAGAAGACAAAGGCGACAATCAGCACGATGACACCAATGACGGCGTATGGCAAAGAGACCGAACCGCTATTGCCATCCTCGCCACTGAAGACCACGAGTCCTCCCACGAGTGGACCGACAATCCATCCCAAGCCATTGAGCGACTGGGCAAGATTCAATCGTGAAGGGGCTGTCGCCTCATCGCCGAGCACAGCCACATAAGGATTAGCCGCCGTCTCCAGACAAGTCAATCCGCAACCTATCACGAAGAGGCAAGCCAAGAAGAACTCAAACGACATCAGGCTCTCGCCCGGAATGAAGAGCAAGGCTCCGATGCCATAGAGCATCAAGCCCGTGATGACTCCCACCTTGTAGCCCCACTTGCGGATGATGGCTCCAGCAGGCAACGCCATGATGAAATAACCACCATACACCATCGCCTGCACCAATGCCGAACGCCACTTGGAGATAACCAAGGCGTCCTGGAAATGCTTGTTCAAGATGTCGAGGATGCTATGGGCGAATCCCCAAAAGAAGAACAAGGAGGCTACTAAGGCGAAAGAAAAGAGATATTTCTTATCTACTATCTTACTCATATCATTTATACTATGAAAATCCAAGAGGCTCATCAAGACAAAGACTCCTAGATTCTATCTTCATTATTTTCTTCTAATCGTCAATTCGATGGCCTCCGGATGCTTCTCACGGAACGCCTTCACGTCATCCACTACCAGCACGAGATAGCCACCGCCACCGGCTCCTGGCATCTTCCAAGCATGCACCTCAGGCAACATGGAATACTCGTCGATGAAGCCTTGCACGCAACCTTGAATCATGGCTGGGAACATCGCTACCTGGGCATCGAACGAAGCCATAAAGGCAGAAGCGAACGCCTCGAAATCCTTGGCGAGGATGGCATTCCAACAGTCGTCGGCTGCCTTTGCCAATGCCTTCACCTTTGGCTCGGTGATGTCCTTGCCATCCACCACAGAACAACCTGGGCGGCGAGGCTCCATCGGAATCATGCAGAGATGGCTCTCCAACCAGTCGAGCACCTCGTCATCGTTGCAAGTCTCAAACTTCTCTGGCCAGAAACGATTGTTGTAATAATGACGGCAGAGTCCCGGCATACAGATACCGATGCTGTCTTGCGCACCGCTCACGATGCCATCGCTGCGCTCTGGGTCGTTCTCAAAACAGAACACGAGCTTGGCGAGAATCTCCGGATTCATGTCAGGCAACTTCACGGGCCATATCTTCTTGATCATATTGCGAGTGGAAGTGGAAAGTCCGCAACGCTCACGCACCTCGAAGGTAGGCACGAGCGACATGGTGATCGCCCAGCCCGGTGCAAAACAGCTCACGTATGGTTGGTCGATCCAAGTACCCGCCAAGTCGAGACGAGTAGGCAGTTGGCAAGTAGAGTCCTTGATGTCGGTGCTAGAGCGAGCCGTCAATCCCTCGGCAGGAGTGCGCTCCAACACCACATACTCGATACCACGCTCCTCGCAGAACTTGCGCTTGGTCTCGCTGCTGCCATCGGCATTGACCACAAAGATGTCTGGTTTCACAATATCTATCGTTGGCACGAAGTCCATGATGCCGCTTCCTTGGTTGATGAAGGCATCCTTGACATAACGGATAGATTTCACCATGAAAAGACGTTCCTGCTCAGGGTAGAAAGTCTTATGGTGCTTATAGCCAAGGATGGTCTCATCGGAGCCGATACCGACGTAAAGGTCTCCATACTGGGATGCTTGGCGGAAAAATTCCACATGACCACTATGCAGAAGGTCGTAGCAGCCACTTACAAATACTTTTTTCATCGTTTGTTTTTAAGCTTCTTATTGATTTGGCAAATTCTCTTCATGAGAATTTGTTTCTTTCGCCTACAAAACTACAATTTTTATTCTAATCTCACAAGAAAATCTTGCACAAATATTCACTTTTGCGCACAAACATTCCTAAAATGTGCATTTTTATGCCGAAATATTTGGGTAAAAGACAAAAAAATGGTACTTTTGCGGCTGTGTTTGTCCCAAATTGGACAATGAAAGTCCGAATTACACGAACTTGCAGAGGACAACTTGAGCACCGAGCACTAACAAACTTAGAATATTATAACAATAACCAATAATTAATATGAGTTTAAAAATCGTAGTACTTGCCAAGCAAGTACCTGACACAAGAAATGTGGGTAAGGACGCGATGACTGCCGAAGGCACTGTCAATCGTGCAGCTCTTCCTGCTATCTTCAATCCTGAAGATTTGAACGCATTGGAGCAGGCTCTTCGTCTGAAGGAGCAGAATCCAGGTTCTACAGTTGGTATTTTGACGATGGGTCCTCCACGTGCTGGCGAGGTGATTCGCCAGGGTCTTTATCGTGGTGCCGATACCGGATGGTTGCTCACCGACCGCCTCTTTGCTGGTGCTGATACCTTGGCTACTTCTTACGCCCTCGCTACGGGTATCAAGAAGATTGGTGACGTGGATATCGTAATCGGTGGTCGCCAGGCTATCGATGGTGATACCGCACAGGTAGGTCCACAGGTGGCTCAGAAGTTGGGATTGAACCAGGTAACCTACGCCGAGGAAATCCTCAAGGTGGAGAATGGCAAGGCTACTATCCGTCGCCACATCGACGGTGGTGTAGAGACTGTAGAGGCTCCATTGCCAGTGGTCATCACTGTCAACGGAAGTGCAGCCCCATGCCGTCCTTGCAACGTGAAACTCGTGATGAAGTACAAATACGCTACTTGCCCTATGGAGCGCAAGGGTGACGAGCCTTGGGCTAAGCTCTATGAGGAGCGCCCATACTTGACACTGAACCAGTGGAGCGTGGCTGATGTTGACGGCGACCCTGCACAATGTGGTTTGAGCGGCTCACCAACCAAGGTGAAAGCTGTGAAGAACATCGTGTTCCAGGCTAAGGAGAGCAAGACCTTGACAGGCAGCGATGAGGACATCGACAGCTTGGTAAAGGAATTGTTGGACGAAAGTATTATTGGATAATCCCAATCTGAATTTTTGAAAGAAATTATGAACAACGTATTTGTATATTGCGAGGTAGAAGGCACAACCGTTGCCGAGGTATCTCAAGAATTGCTCACCAAGGGTCGTAAGCTCGCCAACCAGCAGGGCGTGGAGCTTCATGCCATCGTTGCCGGTACTGGCATCAAGGGTAAGGTGGAAGACCAAATCCTCCCTTATGGTGTAGATAAGTTATTTGTTTTCGATGCTGAGGGATTGTTCCCATACACTTCAGCTCCTCATACTGACATTCTCGTCAACCTCTTCAAGGAGGAGAATCCACAGATTGCCTTGATGGGTGCCACCGTGATCGGTCGTGACCTCGGTCCTCGTGTTTCTTCTTCATTGACCAGTGGTTTGACTGCCGACTGTACAGAACTTGAGATTGGTGATTACGACGACAAGAAGAGTGGCAAGCACTATGATGGTTTGCTCTACCAGATTCGTCCTGCCTTCGGTGGTAACATCGTGGCTACCATCGTCAATCCAGAGCACCGTCCACAGATGGCTACCGTTCGTTCTGGTGTGATGCAGAAGCACATCTACGAGGGTGAGTGTAAGAAGGAAGTGGTTTACCCTGAGGTTAGCAAGTATGTTCCTGCCGAGGACTTCGTAGTGAAGGTGCTCGACCACCACGTAGAGGCTGCCAAGCACAACTTGAAGGGTTCTCCTATCGTTGTAGCCGGTGGTTACGGTGTGGGTAGCAAGGAAGGCTTTGACCAGCTCTTCGAGTTGGCTCACTTGCTCCATGGCGAGGTAGGTGCTTCTCGTGCTGCCGTTGACGCTGGTTGGGTGGATCACGACCGCCAGATTGGTCAGACGGGTGTTACCGTTCATCCTAAGGTATATATTGCTTGCGGTATCTCTGGTCAGATCCAGCACATCGCCGGTATGCAGGATTCAGGTATCATCATCTCTATCAACAGCGATCCAGATGCTCCAATCAACAAGATTGCCGACTACGTGATCAATGGTACCGTAGAGGAAGTTGTACCTAAGCTCATCAAGTACTACAAGCAGAACTCGAAGTAAGCACTTGTAGTACCCATCACATTATTTATATATAAAGAAAAGCAAAATGGCTAATTACTATAGTGATCATCCTGAGATTGAATTTCATCTCAATCACCCATTGATGAAGCGTGTTGTTGACTTGAAGGAGCGCAACTACGCAGAAAAAGACCAGTTTGAAGATGCTCCTGTCAACTACGAGGATGCCATCGAGAACTACAAGCGATTGCTGGATATTACCGGCGATGTAGCTGCTAACATCATCGAACCAAACTCTGAGGATGTTGACCTCGAAGGTCCACACCTGGAGAACGGTCGCATGATCTATGCCAGCAAGACATTCGAGAACCTCGATGCTACCCGCAAGGCTGGCCTCTGGGGCTTGTCAATGCCTCGTCGTTACGGCGGCTTGAACCTGCCTAACGCCATCTTCTCTATGGCTTCAGAAATCATCGCTGCTGCTGATGCAGGTTTCCAGAATATCTGGTCTCTCCAGAGCTGTATCGATACACTCTATGAGTTCGGTTCTGAGGAGCAGCGCCAGAAGTACATCCCTCGCATCTGCGCAGGCGAGACCATGAGTATGGACTTGACTGAGCCTGATGCAGGTTCTGACTTGCAGCGCGTAATGCTGAAGGCTACACAGGATGAGGACGGCACATGGCGTCTGAATGGTGTGAAGCGTTTCATCACCAATGGTGACTCAGACATCCACCTGGTTCTGGCTCGTTCAGAGGAAGGCACCAAGGATGGTCGTGGTCTTTCTATGTTCATCTACGACAAGCGTGATGGTGGCGTAACCGTTCGCCACATCGAGCACAAGTTGGGTATTCACGGTTCTCCTACCTGCGAGTTGGTTTACAAGAATGCCAAGGCAGAGCTTTGCGGTAACACCCGTCTCGGTTTGATTAAGTACGTGATGGCTCTGATGAATGGTGCCCGTCTGGGTATTGCTGCTCAGAGTGTAGGTGTTGAGCAGGAGGCTTACAACGAGGGCTTGGCTTATGCCAAGGAGCGTGCTCAGTTTGGTGAGAAGATCATCAACTTCCCAGCCGTTTACGACATGCTTTCAAGAATGAAGGCTAAGTTGGATGCAGGCCGTTCACTCCTCTACTGCTGCGCTCGCTACGTAGATATCTACAAGGCTTTGGAAGACATCGCCCGCGACACTAAGCTCACTCCAGAGGAGCGTCAGGAGATGAAGAAATACACCCGCTTGGCTGATGCATTTACTCCATTGGCTAAGGGTATGAACTCAGAGTATGCCAACCAGAATGCATACGATGCCATCAGCATTCACGGTGGTTCTGGTTTCATCATGGAGTACAAGTGCCAGCGCCTGTTCCGTGATGCCCGCATCTTCTCTATCTACGAGGGAACTACCCAGTTGCAGGTTGTTGCAGCCATCCGCTACATCACCAACGGTACTTATCTCAGCATCATCAAGGAGATGTTGGAGAACGAGGTATCAGATGACTTGAAGCCATTGAAGGAGCGCGTAGCCAAGCTCGTAGATCTTTACGAGGCAGCCATCAACAAGGTGAAGGAGGCTAACGATCAGGCAGTTCACGACTTCCTGGCTCGCCGTCTCTACAACATGACTGGCGACATCGTGATGTCTCTCCTCATCCTCGACGATGCTACCAAGGCACCAGAGATGTTTGCCAAGAGTGCCAACGTATATGTTCGCATGGCAGAGGAGGAAGTTCTCGGTCATTCAGCATACATCCAGAACTTCAAGGCAGAAGACTTGGAGAGTTTCAAGGCATAAGCTTCAATAACAATATAATAAGAAAGTCCGTGGGGAAACAAATTTCCACGGACTTTTCTTATTAAAGACACCTCCCAACGCACATCAAATTTCGGGGGAATCGGATATTTCGCAATAAAAAATTTCGGGGGAATCGGATATTTCGCGATAAAAAATTTCGGGGGAATCGGATTTTCTTCACTTATCTTGTTCATTTTCAGATATTTTCCGTATCTTTGCAGCAGAATAAAGAAAAAATAATATGATACAAAGAATATTCAGACGCAAAATATACGATAAGATTCTCAAATGGAAAGAAGAGAATCAAGGGAAAACAGCACTTTTGATAGAAGGAGCTCGACGTGTAGGGAAATCAACTGTCGTGGAAGAATTTGCTCGAAAGGAATATCAATCATGTATCATCATCGACTTCAATAAAGCAAGAAAAGAAGTAAAAGATCTTTTTGAAGACTTGATGGACATGGACTTGCTATTCCTCAAATTACAGCAAACTTATCACGTAGAACTGGTTGACCGAAATTCAGTCATTGTTTTCGATGAAGTGCAGCAATGCCCACTTGCTCGCCAAGCCATCAAATACCTTGTACAAGATGGTCGTTACGACTATATTGAGACAGGTTCACTGATTAGCGTGAAAAAGAACACCAAAGACATTACCATTCCAAGCGAAGAAGACAGAATAGAAATGCACCCTTTGGATTACGAGGAATTCAGATGGGCTATAGGTGACCAAACATCCATCAACATTCTCGCCAAGTTCTGGGAGAAGAAACTCCCTTTGGGAGCAGCTCATCGAGAAGCAATAAGAAACTTACGCCTCTATATGTTGGTTGGAGGTATGCCACAAGCAATCAACACCTATATTGAAACCAATAATCTGAGCAAGGTAGATGAGACTAAACGTAAAATCATTAAGCTCTATGAAGATGATTTGCTAAAGATAGACACCTCTGGACGTGCATCTAAAATGTTTCTATCCATACCAGCAGCCCTTTCGCGTAACGCTTCACGTTATGTTCCATCATCAATAATAGGAGAAACAAATGAGGAGAAAATGCTGGAACTTCTCAAGACATTGGAAGATAGCAAGATTACCAATATGGCTTACCACGTTGATGACCCCAATGTAGGAATGCCACTGAGCACCAATTTCGAAAAATTCAAGATGTTTGTTGCAGATACTGGTTTGTTTGTAACCTTAGCTTTCTGGGACAAATCTTTCACTGAAAATATTATCTACTAAAGTTTCGCAAGTGAATAAATATCAACTTGCTTGTTTATAAATATACATA
>ERZ1034626.123-NODE-123-length-52269-cov-18.514575_pt1 | contig 52269 bp, 36 predicted proteins | sample MGYA00520652_ERZ1034626 | MGnify/ENA primary metagenome ERZ1034626 (study PRJEB33766, sample SAMN09781765) | gut metagenome | biome: gut microbiome | host: Homo sapiens | place: Madagascar | study: EMG produced TPA metagenomics assembly of the PRJNA485056 data... | reverse complement strand
TTTTTCTCTAAAATCTATAATTTTTTCTCTATAGTCTCTGATTTATCTACCTAAAACCTATGCTTTTTCTCTAAAAGCCTATGATTTATCTATCTAAAACCTATGTTTTTACTATAGTCAGCGTTTCTTTTATCTAAGTCACAGCGTCCTTCTTTACCTCAATCTTCTGTTCGCTTCTGTCTCAAACCTTCGGTTGATGCATCGTTACGTTATCGTTATTCAATTCATTTTGTATGTTGTGATAGAAGAGAAACATCCTTATAATTGTGTTAAAACCAGGCGATTGTTATGTTAAACCATGTAAAATGTCATGCCGCATCGACCGTTATGAACATGGAGAACGGTCGATGCTCGTGTTCATATCGACCGTCATGAACATGTGGAACGACCGTTACGAGACGATTTTTAGCCCGTTTTCCATGATAATTAGGCTTGTTTTAGGATAATATAGTGTTGGTTTGAGATAATTATAACGCTGGTTTGAGATAATGATAACACTGGTTTGAGATAATGATAACGCTGGTTTTAAACAACGATAGTGTTAGTTTAAGGTGATGGTGTGATGGGGTTTCAGATGATATTCATTCAATATTGTGTTGCGCCTTGTTGGTTTTTGTTCCTTTTTCAGATAAGGCACAAAAAAGGCGCCCCCTTAAAAAAGGGAGCGCCGTATGTGTTTTGCTTTTAAAGCGTTCTATCTTCGCTTAACAAGCATCGCTGCGTATTAGTCCTTGATCTGAACAGTAGCGCGACGGTTGTAAGAGATAGGTGACAGATCGTTAACACCACCCTTAGCCTCGGTAGTGATCTTGTCGCGGCTTACGCCCATCTTCACGATCTCGTCAGCAACAGTGTTAGCACGCTTCTCTGACAGCTTCTGGTTGTAAGCGGGCTTACCAGTAGCGCTATCAGCATAACCAGTAACGAGGATGTTAGCGTCGTTCTCCTTAGCATACTTAGCCATCTCCTTCACGTTAACGAGATCCTTGCGAGAAGCGATCTTGTACTTGTTGATGTTGAAGAATACAGAAACGGGAGAGTTAGCAAACTCCTTAACGCCCTTAGTGCTCTCTTCCTTCTTCTCAGCGAGGAGCTTCTTCAAGCGAGCGTTCTCTGCGTTAGCGTCGTTGAGCTGTGCATTGAGGGCGTCGATCTGTGACTGTGAGAGAGCCTTGATAGCGTCAACATCGGGAGTCTTGTCCCAAGAAGCCTTGCCCAGGTTGAAGGTCAGACCTACCTCAGCATACAGCTTGTTGTCGTGGCTATCCCATCCACGGTTGCCGTTAGAGTAGTCGCATCCGTCAGCATCGCCTTCCAGACGATCCCAACCCAACTCGAAGTTGATGCCTACCTTCTTGCTTACGCGGAAGGTGTTCAGGATACCAACGCTGTAGTTCATAGCGTATGTGTTGTAAGACATAGAACGAGTTACACCAGCACCAGCGAAGGGAATGAAGTTCCAAACACGGTTAGGATTGTAACCACACAACATGTTGCTCAGGTTGAACAGCACGTGCTCGTTTAATGTCCAGTACTTGTTACCGTTGCCATCGTTGTTGTCGTCGGTAACGTTTTTGCCCCAGATACCTGAGAGCTTAGTGCGCAGGCCGATACCAGGTGTGAACCACTTGCCAACAGCAACTGATACACCAGGGTTAGAACGGAATTTCTTGAAAGGACTAGTTGACAAGTCCTGACCATGCTCCTGGCCTGAATACCAAGCATTCCAGTCAGCGCCTACCTGGATGAACCAGTTGCTCCAGAATGAATTGGTGGCTACACTATACTTCAGTGTAGGGTCAGCATCCTGTGCCATTGATGACAGCGAGATGCCTGCAAAAGCCAATGCGATAAATAATTTTTTCATAACCTTTATTTATTTAACAATCAAAAATTATCGTTTAAACAGTGTGTTGAACATCGTTTTGCACGTACGTACGTACGTAATCGTTACAAAGTTAATAATATTATTTAAAACTATTCCTTTTTTCTTAAAAAAATATCACGTTTTCAACAAAAAAAGGCTAAAATAACGTTTTGCCGACATTATTTTAGCCTATACGAGGTGTTCTCCTTTCTAAAGTGTTCTTTCTTATTGACTCTATCGTATTGTGTACGAGTAGAGTTATGGCGATGATGTTATCCTAACAAATGCTCTATTTCTGTTTGCTTAAGGATGGTCATAATGCTTTTTCCGTTGGGCGTATAGTTGAAGTTTGTGCAGGCAAATAATTGGTTTACCAACAGGTCCATCTCGTTATTGTCGAGCACATTGCCATAGGGCATGGCCGCATGTTGTGCGAGGCTGAGCGCCAGACTGCTATTGATGTCGTCAATAACACTTGATGTGCACTCCTCGGCCGAGGCTATCATATCGTGTAGCAAGGTGTCGGCTTTCAGCCCATTGAGCCCTGAAGGCATTGCGTTGATGGCATAGGCATCGCCACCCATGTGTGTAAGCTCGAAACCTAAGGCTGTGAGCTCGGGCATCACCTTTTCAAGTGAGATATGTTCGCTGGGTGTGAGGTGCAACATCTCGGGGAAAAGCAACTTTTGCGACTGCGTTTGTTGACGTTTCACGCGGTTGAGATACTGTTCATATAAGATGCGGGTGTGAGCGCGATGCTGGTCTATAATCATCAGTCCCGACTTCACCGCCGTCATAATATATTTGCCTTTATATTGATAGTGTGCTGTTGTGGTTTCTTCTTGTGCAATGCCAGTAGCCGTTGCTGTGGTACCTGTATTTATCGCTGATGCACCCAAGGCCGATGCTTTGGTCTCTTCTTCTTGCGCGATGCCCGAATGAAATGTCGTGCTCGAAACTGTTGCCGTGTTAGCATTCATGTTTGCCTTCGATACAAAGATGTCGCTTTCGGGGGCTGTCTCTTCATCGGGAAAGAGTGGCGCTGTGGCTGGTTTGGTGGTTCTTAAGCCTTCAACCATGAGGTCGTTGCTGGCTGAGGTGCTTGAGGTTCTTTGAGTAGAGGCCGACATCATTGACGAGTCGAACAATCCCTCGTCGATGGCAGCCTCTTTGGGCATCTTGTCGATGGGCGATGATGAGGCTGTTGACGGTGTGTCGTTGAAGGGGTTATAGTCGGGGTTGAATTCTACCTTTGGCGCTTGCACGTTGTCGTCAGGGTCGAAGACGGGAATGTCGGGGCGTCCTTGATTATCGAAGTCGAGGGTAGCCACCTGGCTGAACATGCCTATCGACTCTTTTACTGTAGCCATCAGCACGTTGGCAATATCTTGCTCGTTTTCAAATTTTATCTCAGTCTTTGTGGGATGAATGTTTACGTCGATGTTTTCGGCGGGCACGTCAAAATAAATAAAGTAGGGCACCTGTTCGCCTTCAGGCACCAGGCGGTCGTAAGCGTTCATCACCACTTTATGAAAATAGGGGTGCTTCATGTAGCGTCCGTTTACGAAGAAGAATTGTCCCTGACTCTTCTTCTTTGCGCTTTCGGGTTTGCCTATAAAGCCAGTGATGTTGCATATTGACATCTTTGTGTTGATGGGTATGAGCATGGGGTTGATGCGTTTGCCCAGCACGTCGACGATGCGTTGGCGCAAGCCAGCCGCCTTCAGGTTATACAGTTCGGTTTCGTTGCTGTATAGGTGGAAGGTAACATCTGGATAAACTAATGCTATGCGTTCAAAGGCCGTAACAATGTTTTTCAGTTCGGTGCTATTGGCTTTCAAAAACTTACGGCGAGCAGGCACGTTGTAGAAAAGGTTCTCAACATTGAAGTTGCTGCCCACGGCACACGAGCATGGTTCTTGCCCCGTAACCTTTGATGCAGCGATAGAAAGGTGTGTGCCGATGTCGCTGTTTGCTTGTCGCGTTTTCAGTTCTACCTGAGCCACAGCAGCCACTGATGCCAATGCTTCGCCACGAAACCCCATGGTGTGCAGCGAGAAGAGGTCGGCAGCTGATGTTATCTTTGATGTGGCATGGCGCTCGAAGGCCAGGCGTGCATCGGTTTCCGACATTCCTTTACCGTTGTCAATCACCTGTATAGATGTGCGTCCGGCATCAACCACCAGCACGCTCACCTGTGTGGCTCCTGCATCGATGGCGTTCTCTACAAGTTCCTTGATGACGCTGGCGGGGCGTTGTATCACCTCGCCGGCAGCTATCTGGTTTGCCACCGAGTCGGGCAGCAGTTGTATAATGTCGCTCATGTTTATTTCAGTTTTTTTTGTTAGTGCCTGATGGGTGCTCTTTTGCTTCGAGGTCTCCATATAAACACATCGTTAGGACTGGTAGGTCGCAGCTCTTCATACCATGCAAAGCTGGGCAGATGATATTTGTCGCGCGGAATTTGGGTCATGGGGAACATGGTTCCTTGTGCTCGCGGCGTCCAAATTTTCTCAAGCTGTCGTTGTGCCGACATATACATACGCAGTGTGTCGGTTTCGAGATAGTTGAGCCCCGTAAGGGTGCTATCCTTATCGTCTTGCGGATAGAACACCGTTTCTACGTTGCCGATACATACCGTTTGACGGATGGCACCATCGATGAAATAGGCGTTGATAAGCTTGGCAGCCACCTGGTTATAATGGTTTTCGTTGTCAACCTTTTCCACAGATAGAGTGTTGCCTATCACGTGCGCTTCGCGCACCGTACTATCGTTCATGTATATCTTCATTTGGTCGCCCAGTAGCTGTCGTTCGCCGCTCCATGCTATGGGGTCGCGATACAGTGTGAGGCACGAGTCGATAGAGGTGAATACCATCGAGTCGCATACGGCTTGCACATCTCTTCGATAGGCTTTCACCTTGTCGAAACCATGTACCACGCGATACACCGAGTCGGTATCGATGTTATAGGTGTACATTTTCAGCGTGTCGGCATGCACATACAGTGTGTCGGGTTGTGAAAAATCTTTCATCAGCGCCTGTTGTGTGGCAAAGCCGTAGCCTGTTTTATCGTTATATTCAAGGTGCCCGCACAGCAGCGCGTTCTTGTTTAGCGAGTCGTTAAAGACAACGTTTCCGAAGCCCTTGCTCACGCCTGTTTCGCTGTTATGGTAGAGGCTATCGCCTGTGATGGTCTTTTCTTTGTTAATAATGGTAGAGCGTCCGAACAGTTGCGATTGGTTTGTCTTCGAGTTGAGCCAAGCATCGGCTGTATGAATAACATTGTCGCCCGACGTAACCTTTGACGGGCCTGTTACATGTGCTACCGACTTGCGTGTGTCGTAATACAGCGTGTCGGTGTCGATGATGTCGTTGCCACTGCGCATTTTCACGTTATAGAAGAAGGCTGCTTGGCGAGTGTTGGGGTGATATTCGCCCCAGTCGGCCACCAGCACATCCTTTCCGTCAACCAACTTACCTCCTTCAAAGAAGTAAGCATTTTCATACATACGGTCGTAGTCGAGGCTGTCGGTGTATAATGTTTGCTGACGATGCTTCAGCACCACCTTATGTCTGGCGCGCATCTGTTGTTCCTGACCATCATATTGGGCATATTCGCAGGTTAGTGATAGCGTGTCGCCCTGCTTGAAGCGCACGTGGCCAAACGCCTCTACTGCGTTCTGTTCTTGAAAGAAGTAGGCGCTATCGCACCACAGTTGTGCCCCATCGTTGGTGAAGTGTACACGTCCTTTCACAATCTGTGCCCCTGGCACCTGTCCGTAGAGGTCGTATTTCAGTTCGTCAGAGTGTACCAGATACACACGGTCGTCCTTCTTTGTCGTTTTCTTTTTGCCATGCTTTGCGGGCGTGGCAGCAATAGCAACGAGACAAAGGCCAAACAGGCATAGAACCACTGTAGTGATGATTCTATGCCCGCATGTATGTGTTTGTTTCTTAAAAAGCTTTATTTTACCCATCCTTCGTATTCAAAGTCGCAGTCTTTATACCGGTCGTTCATGCGTACATAGGTCTTCTTAATCTTGTCTACCACCCAGTTGTGCAGCACCTTCGAGCGCTCGTCGGCCAGCACTACGTTTTTCATAACCTGATAGTCTTCAGTAATGGTGGCGCGGTGACCTTCGGTACGGCTCTTCAGCTTGATGATGGCACACTGTGTTTTGCCGTTATGTCCCACCATCTGGAAAGCTTGTGATATGTCGCCCACCTTCATGTTTTCCACTTCGCGAGCCACCTCGGTAGGCAGGTCTTTCATCTTGAAGCGTGAGGTGATGCCCTCTTCTGATGCTGTCGACATCAATCCGTGGTTGTTTCGTGTGTCTTTATCGTCAGAGAGGTAAGTGGCTGCATTTTCAAAAGTTATCTTACCAGCTTTGATGTCGTTGCCGATAGAGTCGAGGCGCTGACGCATCGCTTCAATAGCTTCGCTCGACACCTTTGGCTTGCGCAAGATGTGTCGTACATTAACCTTGTCGCCACGCTTGTCGATAAGCTGTATGATGTGGTAGCCATATTCCGACTCTACAATCTTTGAGATCTTTCTTGGATCGGTGAGGTTGAAGGCGGCGTTGGCAAAGGCAGGGTCAAGATATCCACGACCCGAGTAGCCCAACTCGCCACCCTGACGTGCCGAGCCAGGATCTTCCGAGTAGAGACGTGCCAGTGTGGCAAAGGTGGTTTCGCCCTTGTTTACGCGGTCGGTATATTCGCGCAGCTCGTCCTTTACGCGGTTTATTTCTTCTTGTGTGGGGCGTGGCTGCTTGGTGATAATTTCTACCTCAACCTCTGTGGGCACGAAAGGCAGACTATCTTCTGGCAGCTTGCTGAAGTAGCGGCGCACGTCGGCAGGGGTTACCTTTACGTTCTCTACCAGCTTCTCTTTCATGCGCTGTATGAGATACTGGTTACGCGAGTCGTCGCGCAGCTGCTGGCGTATCTGTGAGATGCTCATTTTACGATACTCTTCCAGCTTTTCTTTTGAGCCAGCATACTGTATCCAAGTGTCGATCTGTCGGTCGACGCCCGATGTTACCTCGCTCTCTGTTACTTCGATTGAGTCGATGGCAGCCTGATGCAGGAACAGTTTCTGCAATGCCAGCTGCTCGGGGATGACACAGTCGGGGTTTCCGTTCCATGTCACGCCTTCGGCCTCTGATTGCAGACGCATCATCTCGACGTCAGATTTGAGGATAGGCTCATCACCCACCACCCATATTACCTCGTCAACGATGCTGGTTTCAGGAATGTCGTTGTTATCATTCGGGCTTGTCTTTGTGGTGTCGTTGTCGGCCACAAAGTTGTGCTGCATGGGCTGCATCTGTATACGGCTGGCCCGTGCTGTTACACCCATCAGCATCAGTGCTGTGAGGAAAGCAGCAAAAAGTTTGTATCCTTTGTTCATTTTGTTCTATTTGGAAGCGTGCCACGAGCCGATGGTTGTTGTTTTTAGCCCGTAGTCGCGCCATGAGTTGTCTCAGTAATGTGTGGGGTTAGTGCTTGTTTACGGTGTCAAGCACCTCTTTGTTTACCGTTACTGCATATTTCTTTCTCAGTTCGGCAATCCATTTCTTCTCCAGTGCATCCTGATAGTCGGCCACTACCAGTTCGCGCACGTCTTCATACGATGCAGGCTTTTTCAGCACGGTGCCGTAGGTGGCAGCAATGGGATAGTCTTTCGGAGCGTTGTCAACAGTGTCTTTCTTGAAGATTTCTTTGTCGACCAATGCGTTGTCGCCCTTCTTGAAGATGCCCTTTACCACTGTTATGCGACGTATGCTGTCGTTGAATGTGGTGCGCAACTTCTCTGCCCACTGGTCAAAGGGTAAGCCCTTTATAGCCAGTTTTACGGCTTCTACGTCGGCTTCGTCTTTTACGTGGTAGGCAATGCCTTTAAAGCGAGGCTCTGACCACGCATACTTTTTCTTGTTCTTTTTGAAGAATTTTTCCAGTGCAGCGTCGTCTTTTGCTGCCTTGTCCCATACTGTTTGGTTGCTGATTTCGTACAGCAGCAGTCCGTCGTGATATTCGCGTATGAGGTTCTTTAGGTCGCTGTCGGCAGCCTCCATCTCGGCCGCTTTGCGGTCAATCACCTGTTCGGCCGTCAGTTTCGGCGTGGCAGCCTTGGCAATAGAGTCGATACATTGCGAGATAATGCGCTCGCGCACCATGTGCTGATCCATATATCTGGCAATGTCGGCCTTAACCGAGTCGAAGGGGAAGAAGTTGCCTTTGTCCTTCAGCAGCACGATGTGGTAGCCCACGGGCGAGAGGAACGGCTTCGACAGTTCGCCCTTCTTCATGGCAAATATCGTTTGTTCAAACTCTTTAATGGTTTGCCCTTTCGTTATCCACGACAGGTCGCCACCACGTTTTGCCGAGCCCTTATCGTCAGAGCACTGTTCGGCCACGGTAGCAAAGTCGGCACCTTTCTTCAGCACGTTGTATATGCTATCTGCCTTCAGTCGTGCTTTTTCCTGCTGTTCGGCGGTAGCTTTCTGTCGCACGCCCACCAAGATGTGTGCGGCATGCACCATGCCACCTAACGAGTCGATGCGTGTGCGTGTTTCTTCATAGATGCGCCATGCCTCACGGTCCTTCACCTGCTGTGTGAAGAAAGCGGGACGTATTTGCTGGTCGCGGTAGCTTTGAAATTCGTTGCGGAAACTCTTGGTGGTATCAATGCCTGCCTCTTCGGCAGCCAGCACCTTCAGTTTATAGTTGATGAAGAGGTCGACATAGTCGGCCACGCTCTTCTTGTCAACCACTGTTTCAGAGTTGTTTTTGTTGTACGAATATTCAAACTCGGAGCGCGACACCGGCTTACCATTGATGGTCATAATGGTAGGGTCGGTTTGAGCGAGGGCCGTAGCTGCCTGAATGAGCAGTGCAGCCATGAGTGCAAATGGCTTCATATATGATATGTGTGTAGATGTAAATTCCATCTCCGCGCCCTATATATAAAAGGTGTGCGCGGGGATGGAATGTTTTTATACTATTTTTATTACTGAGGACGCGAATAGTTAGGCGCCTCACTGGTGATGGTGATGTCGTGTGGATGACTCTCCATTACGCCAGCATTGGTAATGCGTGTAAACTTGGCGTTGTGCAGCAAGTCGATGGTTTGAGCACCACAGTAGCCCATGCCCGAGCGCAAGCCACCGATGAGCTGGTAGATAACCTCCTGTACGGTGCCTTTGTAAGGAACACGGCCAGCGATGCCTTCGGGCACCAGCTTCTTCACGTCCTTGGTGCCAGCCTGGAAGTAGCGGTCTTTTGATCCGTTCTCCATAGCCTCGAGTGAACCCATGCCACGGTAGCTCTTAAACTTACGACCGTTGAAGATGATGGTATCGCCAGGACTTTCCTCGGTACCTGCTACCAGCGAGCCAATCATTACGCAGCTACCGCCAGCGGCGATGGCCTTCACGATGTCGCCCGAATAGCGCAAACCGCCATCAGCGATGAGGGGTACGCCAGTGCCTTTCAGTGCCGAGTAAACATCGTACACGGCGCTGAGCTGAGGCACGCCTACGCCTGCTACCACACGTGTGGTGCAGATTGAACCCGGTCCGATGCCCACCTTGATGGCGTCGGCACCATTTTCAACCAGCATCTTTGCTGCGGCACCAGTGGCTACGTTGCCCACCACAATGTCAACATTTGGGAAAGCAGCTTTTGCCTGAATAAGCTTCTCAATAACATATTTTGAGTGGCCATGGGCGGTGTCGATAACGATGGCGTCAGCGCCAGCCTCTACCAGTGCTTTCATGCGGTCGAGTGTGTCGGCAGTAACGCCTACACCAGCAGCCACGCGCAAACGTCCTTTATCGTCTTTGCACGCCATAGGTTTATCCTTGGCCTTTGTGATGTCTTTATAGGTAATCAGTCCTACGAGGCGGTTGTTGCTGTCAACCACGGGCAACTTTTCAATCTTGTTGCTCTGCAAGATGTCGGCAGCGGCGGCCAGGTCGGTCTGAATGTGTGTGGTAACAAGGTTTTCTTTTGTCATCACCTCGTCGATAAGCTTATCGAGATGACGCTCGAAACGCAGGTCGCGGTTTGTGACGATACCTACCAAATGGTTGTCGTCGTCGACGACGGGTATACCACCGATGTGATATTCAGCCATGATGTCGAGGGCATCTTTCACGGTCTTGCCGCGGCGAATGGTCACAGGGTCGTAAATCATACCGTTCTCGGCTCGTTTCACGATAGCCACCTGGCGTGCCTGTTCTTCTATCGACATATTCTTATGAATAACGCCGATACCACCTTCGCGTGCGATGGCAATAGCCATAGCCGACTCGGTCACGGTGTCCATGGCCGCTGTGACGAAGGGAACGTTCAGCTCGATGTTTCTCGAGAACTTTGTTTTCAACTCTACCGTTTTCGGCAGTACCTCTGAATAAGCAGGGATCAGAAGGACGTCGTCAAAAGTGAGGCCGTCCATTACAATTTTATCTGCAACAAATGATGACATAAGTACTTTTGAAATTTATTGCGTGCAAATTTAGCAATAAAAATTCACAAAATGCCTATCTTCACACCCTTTCTTTTTCGTGTTAATGCTATTTAACGTCACTTTTCTGTGGTAGGGTTTCATAATGGAAAGAAAAAGAGGGCGATAAAAAGGTAGAAAGATGTTGCAAACTGTCAATATAAACGCAAAAAGAACAGCAAAGGCGGCGCGCTTTTCGTGCTAAATAGCATGGGCGCGTGGCTTTTGCTGTCCTTTTGTTATCTAATAAGATGAGGTTAGCGCATCACTTTGCGCACCTTGCCGTTTGCGTCGACCACAATGTGTAGGCCCTTTGTGCCAGGCATAGCGCGGCGTCCGTCAAGGGTGTATGTGGCAGCATGGCCTGCCTTGTTAAAGGCTGTTGCGCTGTGGATGCCAGTTGAAGACAACTCGCTGACTTTGAGGAAGTAGTTCCAACCCTCAGCATCATTGTAGGTTTCTACTGTTCCAGCGGGCACATACAGGTGGCAGTCGGTGTTGCTCACGTTGTAGAAGGTTTCGGCATACTCGGCAGTTGAAACCGTAGGTGGCACTGTGGCATAGCAACGCAGCGTTTTGAGGTTGGGGCATGAGAGAGCATACTCGCCCATGAACTCGAGGGTAGAGGGCAGCGATGCCTCAGTTAGACCAGCGTAACAGAAGGCGTTGTCGTTAATTTCGGTTACACCTTCAGGCACGGTCAGCGTTTTCAGACTATCGCAGAAGTTGAAGGCCGAGGCACCGATGGTGCGTAGCGAGGTGGGCAGGTTCAGTGCTGTGATGCTACGGTTGGCCATACAGGCCGAGTCGGCTATCAGCACGGTGCCATCTTCAACGGTCAGTGTGCCCTGTTCGCGGTTAGCGGGGCAGAAGCGCAGCGCCTTGTCGGCATTGCTATACAGCACGCCATCAACATCATGCAAGAAGCTGTTGCCCGCGGGCACAGTAATGGTCTTCAGGCTGTCGGCAAAGGTTCCTGCAGCGTCAATGTCGGTTACCGATGTGGGCAGCGTTATGTTGCGCAAGCTGTAGCAGCTGTTGAACATATACTTTGTTATCTTATTGTCTTCAGTGCCATAATAGTTGTCGTTATAATAGCAATACATCGATCCACCCTTTTTGATGGTAGCATCGCTGAGGTCGAGGTCGCTGAGCTGACCTGTTGACGACATACCGCGAATGATGCCTACATCAGTGCCGTCGATGGGTCCGTTAATCTTCAACTTCTTTACGCGGAACTCTTGGTCGGGGTAAGTGTAGTGGAACTGCAAGTCGAAGCTGCCAGCTGAGGGCAACGTGATGTTTATCTGGTCATAGTTGTGACCAATCTTTGCGTCGGGGCTGTATTCGAAGATGTTAAACTGGTTCCAGGCTTGCTGGTCTTTGTAGCTATCGCTGCTGCCATCGGGCACGTAGATGCGCAGATATGTCTCGTTGGTGCCTGTGAACACGTTCTCCCACTCGTTCTTATAGAAAGCCTTTGGGGCTGTGGTTGAGCAGCAGATGACGCTCTTGAGGTTTGAGCAGTAGTTGAAGGCCAAATCGTCAATGGTGGTGACATTGGCAGGGATAACCACCTGTTTCAGGTTGGCACAGTTGCCAAAGGCATCCTCGCCAATGGTGAGGGCGTTTTTTGTGGGCATCTCGATGTTGGTGAGGTTCTTGCAGAAGCTCATGGCCGACTTGCCAATGGCTTTCGCATCTTTTGGCATCTTGATGCTGGTGATGCGTCCGCAGTTGTTAAAGAGGAAGGCACCCACCACGTCGTCTTCAGCATAATAGTCGACATATCCGCTCACAGCAAAACTGTATTCAGAGTGGTAGGCAGCGCCACCTTTCACGATGTGGGCTTCTGACATATCGAGCTCGCGAAGGGCGCCAATGTACACGGCCGACTCTTCGTCATCGTTGCCGCCTGCCATATTGCGCAGCACAGCCAGGTCGTCACCGTTCAACTGGCCAGTAACGGTTAATTGTTTCACTTGGCTCAGATACTCTGGGTTAGCAGCCTCTACGAGGCTTTCCAGTGTTCCGGCAGTATTCACATTAATGGTAAGCGACTCTTGTGCCAGCATGCTATGTGCTGTGAACAGGAGCGAAAGGGAAAGTAGAAATTGTTTCATCTGCCTTGGGCTTTTGTCTTGTTGTGTAGTGTTACTTTATTTAATTATGGTTGCAAAAGTAATATTTTTCTTTTAATTTTCTTACACTTTGTTAGAATATTTTTAAAAACACATGCATTTATTTTGTTTGGGACACTTGCTTATAACTGCAATTCGTTCAATATTTCTCCGTCCAGTGTGTGCAAACTTAGCCTGTTGCCATCAAGAATGGCGAAGGTGGGCACGTTGCCACCTTTAGGAAATGTTATCGAGCCTGTGTTGCACACCACCTGGCCGTTGGGCGTGCGTTCCAACTTCTGTAAATGTGTGTGTCCATAGAAGAACACGTCGTGTAGGCAGGGCGGCATATTGTCTTCATTATAGATATGTCCGTGGGTAAGAAACAGGCGGCGTCCCTCGTCTACGACCACGGCATAGGGTGCCATGATGGGGAAGTGTAGCAGCATTTGGTCAACCTCCGAGTCGCAGTTGCCACGCACGGCCACGATCTGTTCCGCCATCGCGTTCAGGCGGTCGGCAATGCCTTTGGGGTCTATGCCCTCAGGAATACTGTTGCGCGGGCCATAGTTAAGGATGTCGCCCAATATCAACAGCATTTCGCATTGCTCACGTTTATATATCTCCAGCACCTGCTCAAGGGCTGGCAACGACCCATGTATGTCGCTCACAATAAGATATTTCATGTTGTTTAATGTGTTATTGTTTCTAATTGTTGTTGATGCAAAGGTACATATTCCGTTCTTCTAAAAATACAAAATACAAGCAAGCCCTAACGACCGATTGGGAATAAAAGGGTAGAGGGCCATAGCATACGTATGACCCTCTACCCCCAAAAAAGTTCAGTTGCCGGGTGGCACGATGGTGCAAGTGTGAAAAACGAAGAACCCCGCGTTTACACCAAATGAGCTATCAGTTCCTCGCGGTCGCCCTCAAGCATATCAATGACAGGTATCTCAACCATGGTGTAGCAGCCAGGCTGCTGGTGCATAGAGGCGCGTGCCACGTTCACCAGCACTTGGCCAGTAAGGGCAGGGTTGTTGATGCACATATCAAACTGTAAGCGCTGGTTTTGTGTCTTTCCGCTCACACCCTTGCGCACCAAGTTCACACCATGACCCATATCGCGCACCGCATCAACCGATGGCACGGCAAACACGTGCGTTTCGTCGTTGGCAAAATAGGGGTCGGCCTTGATGGCAGCCGTTACATCTTCCAGCTTGGCACCCTCTTCCAGCTCAACATACACCATGCGGCGGTGCAGACCTTCGCCCTTCGGGATGGTCACTGACAGAGCATTCTTCACACCTTCTTTAGAGCGTACGCACACGCTATGACCCATCGACATGCCTGGGCCAAAGTTGGTGTAGGTCAGGCCTTTAGGCGCAAGACTCTGCATCAGTGTGCGCACAATACTGTCAGAACCAGGATCCCAGCCAGCCGCAATCACAGCCACGGCGTCATGCGCTTTGCACAAAGGCATGAGCCGAGCACGATAGTCGACAATAGAGGTGTGAATGTCGAAACTATCAACGGTGTTGATGCCCAAGGGCAATATCTGTTTAGCATATTCTTCACACGAGCGAGAGGGGGTGGCAAGGATGGCCACATCAACATCTTTTAGCTCGCGAATGTCTTTTACAACATCATATTGTGCCAACTCGGCGGGCTTGTTCTCGGCACCATGACGGCGTACAATGCCTGCCACTTCAAAGTCATTAGCGGCCTCAAGGGCCTCAAGGGCATAATGGCCTATATTGCCATAGCCCACAATAGCAGCTCTTATTTTCTTCATAAGTGAATTGCTTTTATTAATTGTTTTATTGTCTCTGATTTGCTTTTATTGACGTGATTGTCTTTTTCTCGTTGCAAATTTACACTATTCTTGCGACAATACAACACTTTGTGCCCTTTTTCTATCTACAAGAAGTTAACAAATAACAATCTGATAGATTACGCCATACCCACACGAAAAAATGTAACCTGGCACGTGGTTGTTCAAGAAATAATGTGTATCTTTGTGCCACCACAGCACAGCACTATTAGGGTGCGTGCATTGATACTTACAGATAAAGAAAAAGATATGGAAGTAATAAAAACTGGCATCGAGGGCGTGTATATCATCGAACCACGCTTGTTTAAAGATGCTCGTGGCTATTTTTTTGAAAGCTTTTCGCAACGCGAATTTGAAGAAAAGGTAGGACCCATACAGTTTGTGCAAGACAACGAGAGCATGTCATCATACGGCGTGATGCGTGGCCTGCACTTTCAGCGTCCGCCCTACACGCAGAGCAAGCTGGTGCGCTGTGTGCGTGGCGCCGTGCTTGACGTGGCTGTCGACCTACGTAAGGGGTCGGCCACCTATGGACAGCACGTAGCTGTAGAACTGACTGAGGACAACCATCGCCAGTTCTTCATACCGAAAGGCTTCGCCCATGGTTTTGCTGTGTTGAGCGAAACCGCCGTGTTCCAGTATAAGTGCGACGAGTTTTACCATCCCGAGGCCGATGGCGGCATCTCTATCCTTGACGCCTCGCTGGGCATCGACTGGCGTATTCCTACTGATAAGGCCATCTTGTCAGAGAAAGATACGAAGCACCCCATGCTGAACAATTTTGATAGTCCGTTCTAAACACATTATATAATATATTGTTATGAACATATTAGTAACTGGTGCCAACGGGCAGCTCGGACACGAGATGCAGCGCGTGGCCAAGAACAGCGCACATCAATTTGTGTTTACCGATGTGGCTGAAGGATACGAAAAACTTGATATTACCAACCTCGATGCCATACGACAGATGGTGACCGACCGCAACATCAACCTGATTGTTAACTGCGCCGCATACACCAATGTTGATAAGGCCGAGACCGACTATGATACCGCCAACCTGCTGAACAATACAGCTGCTGGAAATCTTGCCACTGCAATGAAAGAGGTGGGCGGAACACTGATACACGTGTCTACCGACTATGTGTTTCAGGGCGACCGCAACACGCCGTGCCAAGAAACATGGCCCACCAACCCGCTGGGTGTTTATGGCAAAACCAAGTTGGCGGGCGAGCAAAGCATTGCCGCTACGGGTTGCCAGCATATCATCATTCGCACGGCATGGCTCTACTCGCAATGGGGCAAAAACTTTGTGAAAACCATGCGCCAGCTCACCGCCACGCATCCCACATTGAAGGTGGTGTTTGACCAGGTGGGCACGCCTACCTTTGCTGGCGACCTGGCCGACGTTATTGCTCACATCATCGAGACCGAGCAAACAGGCAAGACGGGCATCTACCACTTCTCAAACGAAGGCGTATGTTCGTGGTTCGACTTTGCCAAGGTGATATGTGAACTGAGTGGCAACACCTGCGACATTCAGCCTTGCTACAGCAGCGAGTTTCCCAGTCCGGTGCAGCGTCCGCACTTCTCGGTGCTCGACAAGAGCAAGCTGAAAAGCACGTTCGGGGTGAAGGTGCCCTACTGGACCGACTCGCTGAAGCGCTGCATCAGCCAGTTGCAGGCTGCTAAAGAGGCTTAAAAAGAGGCTTAAATCTACATCCTTTAAAAATAAAAACACTGCTATCATGGCCTATAAAAGAAATATAATTATCACGGGCGGAGCGGGCTTCATAGGCTCGCACGTAGTGCGCCTGTTTGTAAACAAATATCCCGAGTATCATATCATCAATCTTGATAAGCTGACATATGCTGGCAATCTTGCCAACCTTGACGATGTGAAAGACAGCCCCAACTATACCTTTGTGAAGGGCGACATCTGCGACTTTGCACTCATCCAGCGCCTCATGCGCGAGCATCATGTAGATGGCATTATTCATCTGGCAGCCGAAAGCCATGTTGACCGCTCTATCAAAGACCCCTTCACCTTTGCACAAACTAACGTGATAGGCACCTTGTCACTCTTACAGGCTGCTCGCGAATACTGGGAGAGCCTGCCCGAAGGCTATGAGGGAAAACGCTTCTACCACATTTCTACCGACGAGGTGTATGGTGCCTTAGAGCTCACCCACCCCGAAGGTCTTGAGAGTCCCTTTACCACGAAGGCCAGCTCGGCACATCATCATGCCTATGGCACCACGTTCTTTACTGAAGAAACAAAGTATAATCCGCACTCGCCCTACTCGGCAGCAAAGGCCAGCAGCGACCACTTTGTGCGCGCTTTTCACGACACCTATGGTATGCCTACCATCGTGACTAACTGCTCAAACAATTATGGCCCCTATCAGTTTCCTGAGAAACTCATCCCGCTGTTCATCAATAACATTCGCCACCGCAAGGCGCTGCCCGTATATGGCGAAGGCTTGAACGTGCGCGACTGGCTGTATGTTGAAGACCATGCACGTGCCATCGATCTCATCTTCCATCAGGGACGTGTGGCCGATACCTATAATATAGGTGGCTTTAACGAGTGGAAAAACATCGACATCGTGCACGTGCTCATTCGCACTACCGACCGCCTTTTGGGCCGACGCGAGGATGAAGACCTTGACCTCATCACGCACGTTACCGACCGCAAAGGCCACGATATGCGTTATGCTATCGACTCGCGTAAGCTGCAACGTGAACTGGGATGGGAGCCCAGCTTGCAGTTTGAAGAGGGTATTGAGAAAACGGTGCGCTGGTATCTTGATCACCAGGCCTGGATGGACAATGTAACATCGGGCGACTATCAAAAATATTATGATAGCATGTATGCTGGAAGATAAGGCTTAGCCTGTTGCGCAAAGCGCGCTCAGCAATAAATAAAAAAAGGACAACAACCACAACGTTGCTTTATTACTCATTGTATTAAAGACTGCGTTATGCTTGTTGTCCTTTTATTTTCAGAATTATTCCTTTGGTTGTTCTGAATTATTCCTTTGGTTGTTCTGAATTATTCCTTTTATTGTTCAAAGTTGTTCCCCTGTTGTTCAGTGTTGTCGTGCATTTGCTACACAACACTGAACTTTTAGGAAACAACGTTGTTTTTATTGACTACTATGTTTATTTATACGTAAGTTTCAAGGAACTTGATGTTTCCGTCAACCTTCAACGTCTCGGTGGTGGCGGGCACCAGCACGCTTTCGCCTGCCTGAAGGGTGAAGGTGTTGCCCTCGTTATCAGTAATGGTGGCGTTGCCCTTAACGCCAATGAGGATAACAAAGCTGTCAAGCTCTGAGTAGTCGATGGTCATAGGCTCGTCAAGGTCGTACACAGCCGTGTTGAAGTAGGGGCACTGCACGAGCGAAACACCTTGGTTTTTCACAGGAGTATACTCGGTGCGATAGTTGCTTTCAACGTTATAGTTGATGCACTCGGCAGCCTCCTTGGTGTGCAACTGGCGGTAGTTGCCATTCTTATCCTTACGTTTGAAGTCGTAAATGCGATAGGTAACGTCGCTGGTTTGCTGTATTTCGGCCAAAAAGCAGCCTGTGCCGATGGCATGAATACGGCCTGCGGGCAAGAAGAAGCAGTCGCCTTCTTTCACCTCATAGCGGTCAATAGCGTCGACGATAGTATCGTTTTCTACCATCTGAGCATACTCTTCGGGGGTGATCTTTTTCTTCAATCCGCACAGCAGTGTGGCATCTTTGTCCGAGTCCATCAGGTACCACATCTCGGTCTTACCACGCTCTTTGCCCTGCATCTTAGCAATCTCGTCGGTGGGATGCACCTGTATAGAGAGGTCTTGGCGAGCATCAATAAACTTGATAAGCAAGGGAAACTCGTTGCCAAAGCGCTGATAGTTGTCTTCGCCCACCAGCTTGCCCTTCAGTTCTTCTACCAGTTCGTTCAGCTTCTTGCCAGCATAGGGGCCATCGGCTACGATGGTTTCGTTGTCTTTAACACCTGAAATCTCCCAGCTTTCGCCTACATTTTCTTGTTGAATATCAAGGTTCTTGAAGGGGATAATCTTATCGCCACCCCACAAAGTCGACTTTAACAGTGCGTTAAATTTTAATGGTTTCATGATGATGTTGTTTTTTTTAGTTGTTATTGTGTATTGTTTTTAAGCTTTTTCTTTTATCAAAGCGTATGTGCCTTACCACGTGCTGTGCTGCCAGTATACCTTACGACTCTTTCCAAAATTCGGGAGTAAAGATAACCAGCACGGTGAATATTTCAAGACGTCCGATGAGCATCAGTATCGTGCATATCCATTTGGCATAGTCGGGTAAGATGCTCCACGACATCGTGGGGCCTATCTCCAGTCCAAGGGTAGGGCCTACGTTGCCCAAGCAGCTTAGTGTGATGGTGATCGAGTTGGTCGAGTCGATGCCCGCCGCTATCATCGTAAACGAGCACACCAAGCTCAGAATAAGATATATGGTAAGGAACGACAGCAGCGTGAGGCGCTTGTCGTTAGGCACGTTTACGCCATCAACGCGCAAGGGCAGCACGGCGTTAGGGTGCAATATTTTCTTAAACTCGTTCTTGATTGTTTTCAATAACATCACGCCACGAATACATTTCAAGCCTCCGCTGGTTGAGCCCGAGCATGCGCCAAAGAACATACATACGGCCAGCGCCACCCATGTTACGTGTGGCCATTTGCCCGCATCGTCGTTTACCAATCCTGTGGTGGTGATGAACGACACCACATGAAACACAGCGCTACGCAGTCCGTGCTCTATGCTATACCCATTTCGCCAAATTAGTTCTAAGGCGATGAACGCCGATAGGCCCGCCACCATCCAAAAATAAAACTTAAACTCGGCGCTGCCAAACAGTATCTTCAGGCTACGTCGCGACACCGAAGCATACAGCAACGTAAAGTTGGTGCCCGCCACAAAACAGAAGAACATGATGATATATTGCATCTCGGGGGTGAAGAGCACCAGCGTGTTCTTTGTGGCAAAGCCACCTGTTGCCGCCGTCACCATGGCATAGTTTACGCTGTCAAACACGTCCATGCCCACGGCGCAGAGGCATCCGAAGCACAGCACAGTAATGATAAGATACACCACCCATATCCATTTCGAGTTGGTTGACAGGCGTGGGTGCAGTTTGGTCTTGATAGGTCCGGTTGATTCAGCCGCAAACACCTTCACCGATCCTCCCACCAATGATGGCAGCAAAGCAATGGTGAAGAACACGATACCCAAGCCGCCTATCCATTGTGTTAGCGAGCGCCAAAAGAGCAAGCCGTGTGGATAATCGTCAATATTGTCAATAATAGAGGCTCCGGTAGTGGTAAATCCCGACATGGTTTCGAAGAAAGCATCGGTTACATCAGGTATATATCCGCTTATCAAGAAGGGCAACATGCCGAAGAGGCTGAAGATAATCCATGTGAGTGTTACCACCAGATAAGCGTCGCGTCGTGAGAGGGTGTTGTCGCAATCGTGGGCCAGCAAGCGTAGCAGCAGGCCTGCTAAGCCCGTGCTTCCCACCGAAATGGCAAAGGCCATACGGTCGCTCTCTCCGTAACTTATCGATACGCCCAAGCATATCAGCAGCAGCGCCATCTCGATAAAGAGCAGCGAGCCCACAACCTTATATATGATTTTTAAGTTTATCATTCACTTCTCAAATAAACATCTTCTCTATTTTCTTCATGTTGACGTCGTGGCAGAACACCATTACCGAGTCGCCAGCATTGATCACGGTGTTACCCGATACCAACATGCCCACGCCGTCGCGCACCAGTCCGCCTATGGTCATTCCCTTCGGCAGTCCGAGGTCGCGCACAGGCTTCTTCGTTATCTTTGAGCCTTCTTGCGGAATAAATTCAGCCACATCGGCGTTAGCACTCATCAAGAAACGCACGTTCATCACGTTAGCATCCAGCATCATTTGATAGATATGGCTGGCAGCAATCACCTTTTTATTGATGATGGTGCCTATGTCTAAGCTTTCGGCCATGCTCACATAGTCGATGTTTTCAACCGCTGCCACTGTCTTACGCACACCCATACGTTTGGCTGTGAGGCACGCCAAAATGTTGGTTTCGGCATTGCCTGTGAGGGCTACGAAGGCCTGCGTGTTCTTAATACCTTCGTCGATAAGCAGCGGAATGTCGCGCCCGTCGCCATTGATAACCAGCACACGCGAGTTGTCAATAATGTCGTTCAGGCGGTTGCAGCGTGCCTCGTCGGTCTCAATAATCTTTACATCCATATATTCGGGCATGGTTTTCACCGCCCTTACCGCTGTAGCGCCGCCGCCCATAATCATTACGTTCTTCACGTCAACATAGTGTTCTTTGCCCACAATCTTTCGTATGTAGGGTATATACTGCTTTGTGGTCATGAAGTAAGCCAGGTCGTATAGTTGCAGCGAGTCGTTACCACCCGGTATGATGGTGTCTGATCCTCGTTTGATGGCCACCACGTGATAGGGGTCGTCGGGTCCGCAAAGGTTCTTCAAGGGTTGGTCGAGCACCTCGCATCCCTCGCGCAGTTTTATGCAGAGCATTACCAGAGCGCCGTTATGCACATCCCAACGCTGTCGCACCCACGACATTTTCAGGCCGTTGTTGATATCTTTTCCAGCCAGCAGTTCGGGGTAAATGAGCGAACTGATGCCCAGCTGAGCGAAAAATTCTTGTTGTTCAGGCTCAATATATTCGGCGTTATCAATCTTCGCTACCGTCTTCTTTGCGCCCAGTGCCTTTGCCAGCACGCATGCCGTCATGTTCATACTCTCATCGGGAGTAACAGCGATGAAGAGGTCGGCATGTTCTGCCCCTGCCGACTTCAGCACCTTAACACTGGTGGGCGATTCGGCAATGGTCAGCAAGTCGAAGTCAGAGCCTATGCTGGCAATGCGTTCTTCATCAGGGTCAATCAGCGTGATGTCCTCATGGTCGCGCGACAGTAGTTTGGCCAAGTGTGTTCCGATAGCGTATGCTCCGGCAATAATTATTTTCATTTCTTATATCGAGTTTTGGCTTTTAAACAGTAACCTCTTCGCTGACGATAGCTTTGGCAATGCTGTCATCGTCGAGCCCCGTCAACGCTTTCAGCTGAGGCACCGAGCCATGTTCAACAAAGTGGTCGGGCAATCCGAGGCGTGTGATGGCGGGTGTGAAATGGTGGTCGCTCATCCATTCGAGCACCGCCGAGCCGATACCACCAGCTCGAGCCCCGTCTTCAATGGTGACGATGCGCTGGAACCGTTCGCCCACCTCTTGCAGCAGTGCCTCGTCGAGCGGCTTGCAGAAGCGCAAGTCGTAATGGGCTACGCTCAGTGCAGGGTGTGTTTGGGCCAAGCGGTCGATAACCTTCTCGACGTTAACGCCGAGGGGACCATACGAGAGCACGGCCACATCAGTTCCCTCGTGCAGGCGTCGGCCGCGTCCTACCTCTATCTCTTCCAGCGGACATTGCCAGTCGGTGCGGCTGCCACGCCCACGCGGATAACGTATCACGAAGGTACCCTTGCCAGGCAGTTGCGCCGTATACATCAGTCGGCGCAGCTCACATTCGTCCATAGGCGATGCCAGCGTTAGGTTAGGCACCGTGCGCAAGGCGGCAATGTCAAAGGCACCATGGTGTGTGGCCCCATCTTCGCCCACCAGCCCAGCGCGGTCCAGACAAATAACGATGGGCAAATTAAGCAGAGCCGCATCATGAATAATATTGTCATAAGCACGCTGTGCGAAAGCGCTGTATATGTTGCAGAAAGGCATCAGCCCGTCTTTTGCCATACCACCCGAGAAGGTTACAGCATGGCCTTCGGCAATACCCACGTCGAACACGCGGTCGGGCATAGCCTTCATCATAATGTTCATTGAGCAGCCCGTAGGCATGGCAGGCGTTACGCCCACGATTTTGGGGTTTTGCTTGGCCAGTTCGAGCAGCGTTTCGCCAAACACATCTTGAAATTTTGGGGGCAGGGTAGAGGTGTCTTCCTTCAGTCGTTCGCCCGTTTCGGGGTCAAACTTTCCTGGCGCATGCCAAATGGTGGCTTGCTCTTCAGCAGGTTTATAGCCTTTACCCTTCACCGTGTGCAGATGCAGAAGCTTAGGCCCACGCATATCTTTCAGTTGTCGTAAGATGCGCACCACCTCGCCCACATTGTTGCCATCGAAGGGTCCGAAGTAGCGAATGTTCATGCCCTCGAAAATGTTTTGCTGGTGGCTGATGGCCGACTTCAGTGCGTTGTTCAGACGGATGAGGCCCTTTCGGCGGTCGTCGTTCAGGTATCCGCGCTCGTGCAGCCATTGCGAGGCTTTGAAGCGTAGCTTGTTATAAGTGGCATTGGTGTCGAGGTTCAGCAGATATTTCTCCATTCCGCCCACGGCCCTGTCAATGCTCATATCGTTATCGTTCAGGATGATGAGCAGATCGTTAGGCGACGACGACACGTTGTTAATGCCCTCAAAGGCCAAGCCACCACTCATAGCGCCATCGCCAATGATGGCCACCACATGGCGGTCGTCATTGCCTGTCTTCTTCGCAGCTACGGCCATGCCGAGTGCTGCCGACACCGAGTTGGAAGCATGTCCGCAAGCAAACGTGTCATACGGGCTTTCCTCGGGGCTGGGGAAAGGGCGTATGCCATGTAGCTGTCGGTTGGTATAAAAGGCTTCTCGTCGGCCCGTCAGTATCTTATGTCCGTATGCCTGGTGTCCCACGTCCCACACCACACGGTCGTAGGGCGTGTTAAACACATAGTGCAGAGCCACGGTCAGCTCTACCACGCCCAGCGACGATGCTAAGTGTCCGGGGTTTTCGGCCAGTTCATGCACAATGTCTTGGCGCAATTCATCGCACACTTCAGGCAGCTTGTCAATGGGCAGCTGCCTCAAGTCGGTTGGGTCGTTTATGGCGCTCAGCAGGCAAAGTTTGTTATTGTCTGTCATTTCTTTGTTTCTGTAAAGAAAAAATAGAGGTGTGCCCACGTGCCGTACGCCTGTGCGCACACCTGTCATATTCAGAATACAAAGATAGTATATTTTTCTGACTGCGCGAAAGAAAAATGTTAGAAATGAATTTTTGTTCCTATACTCAGGTTTAGCTCGCCCTCGGCGGGGTGGCCTGTGCGTATGGGTTCAATGCGTTTTGAGTAGACGGTGGTCGAGGGTTCGACGAATAACTCGACGGCATCGCCCACCTTCCATCCAGCCTGTAAGGCCGCATGAATGCCAGGTGCCACCTGCGTGTCGTAGCCCTTACGTGTGGCAATGCCCAGTGTGGGGGCTACGATGCCAGTAACCTGGAACACATCGTCTTGTGTGGGCACGCCCGTTACCGCCTGTTTCATGTTCAGCATATAGCCCGCTTTGATAGATGTAAGCGTTAGGTTGCCCTTGCCATGACGCTGTGTAACGCTGGTTGATGCCTGTGCATACACACCGTTGAGGCCATTTATCCACCGGCCATAGCCCAGCGAGGTAACCATCGACAGGCGACGAGCCAAGTTAGGCATTGCCGAGAAGTTGGCGGTATAAAGACCTGTTCCCACGCCCACGGTCAGCACATTTTTGTGCTCGGGCGCCTCTTTATCAAACTTATTTCCTGTATAGCGTGGCATTGAATATTCAATACCCACCATGCCTTGCGGCATCAGGCGGTTACGATGTCCAGCCATGCGGTTGCCTGACATATAGGCCATCTGTCCTTCGCCCACCAAACTCACGGGGCCACCTAGTCGTAAGCGCAACTGAGCACCGCCATGCACATCGGGTGCAAAGTAGGTGGTGCCGTGCGAATAGTCGACACCCACATTAGCGCCCGCCAGCACGGCTACTGACAGCACGCGGTTAGGATCTACGCCATAGCTGTGTGCTGTGATATCCATCAGCCAGTCGGCGCCACCCGACACCTGTGCAAAGCGTCGCGAAGCCATCTGTCGTTGCATGAAAGCCTGTGCCGACACGCGCCAGCCATTGGCGCCATGCCACTGTGTATAGGCCACGCGGCCAATGGGCATGTAGGCGTGATAATTGCCGAGTGTGCTCACACGGTTGGTTACGCCGCCATATATGCCCACGCTGCTGAAACAGCTGTTGGTATCGGCATCGTCAGATAAACGTTTCGTGTTCTGTCGGCGCTGATAGGTATAGGTGATGCCCGCCAAGAGCGAGGGCATGGCATCATAATCTTTAAACGAGGTGGTGTGCGGAGCAAAATATTTGCCATGCACGTCGAGACGAGGCTCCAGTGTTAGCGCGAAGGCATTGCTCACACGCAGGTTGGCTTGCAGGCCAGCGCCCACGCCCCACACGTTATGGTGTCGTTTGTCCTCAATATCGGTGGTATGATTATAGCTGGCGCCCACCACACCGTTCACCCAGAAGGGGCGATAGGGGTTGGGGCCCATAAACAAGTTGTGCAGATTGAAGAGGTAGTCGGCCTGAAGTCCGACTGTTTTGACCCTGTTGCCACCATTTTGTTTGAAGGCGGTGGTATTGATGCCGAGGCGTACAGCCTGATAGCTGTCAAACCATTTGCCCATGCTGGCTACCAAACGGAAGCCCCCATTGTGTCGCCATGTTGAGGGATGCGCGTTTGAAACAAAGGTAGGGCCACCCGCCATGCTCAAGAAGAGGCCGTTGGCCAGTGAGGGCAACGCCAGCGAGTCGGTATGTGTGGTGCGCCACTGGCGTTCAGGCAGACGGTAGCCAAAGCCCATCGCTATGCTGGCCACGGGTCGGTAGCCATGCCATGTGTATGCCTGTGGCACATTGTCGAGCATCAGTCCGGCGCGCGGTTCAACATAAAAATAAGTGCTGTGCGACAGTGCCACCTGCCCGCGCAGCGCCACGTGTGCGCCGTAGCCACGGTCAGAGATGCCCTTGTCGCGCGAGTAGGTAAGGTCGAGGCCCGCAATGCCATACACCTCAAAAGGTTTGGGGCGATACTGGTTGCCAGCCTGAGCTAAGGCTGTAATGTTCAGCATATAGTCGAGCCCCAACCCCGCATACTTAGCATTTACGCCTTGTGTGCGCAGTACGCCCCCGTTCATGGTGAGGCGTAGGCCGTGTTCAGGCGACAGCCAGTCGCCAATATTTATCTCGCTGTAGGCTCCCAAACGGTTAGGATGACGCACGCCCACCATGTTTACGCCCACGCCGCCATCAAGAAACAGATGGTCGAAGAGGCGTTTATGCGGATAATATTTTGCTACACGCGGGCGCTGCAGCATATAGTCGAGGGCACTGCCTGGCACCTGTGCGGCAGCGGGCAAGGCCACAGCCAGCATCATTGTGGCCACGGTGTGGCGAAGGATGATGCCCTTGAGCTGTTTCAGTATATATATTTTGTTTGTCATTGATACAAGTTCAGCAATGGTTTTAATAATGGGTGATGTGTTGTCTCATTGTGCCTATGTGTGGCCTTAGTGCTTTTTGTTGTCGTCAACCAGCAGGTCGCACACGTCGCCATCAACCTTGGCTATGCGTTTCAGGTCGGGGTTCATGGCAAAGGCTTGCTTCAGCGCGTTATAGGCTTCAACGGGGTCGCCCAAGCGGTTTAAACAGATGGCACGAATATAATAAGATGTAGCCTCGTCTTCTGGCAGCTGTTTGCTCAGCTTAAACGCCTCGGCATCGCGCTTCATGGCCAGCAACATAACCACCTCGTTGCGCAGCCCTGTGCGAGCCACGGTGTTGAAATGCTCATCAAATCGGCCGTTCATCACGGCGTTTACGGCCAGCAACAGGTGCGTGTCGGGGGTGTCTTGCAGATAGGCGGTCAGCGAGTCGGCCTGTGCATACTGTCCTGCATTGAGCAAGGCAATGATTTGGTTCATATTCAGTTCTTGCGGAGCACGAGGGCCAGCGAAGGGGCGCAGCAAGTCGGGGTCGGAAGCCTGACGGTTGATGCGTGCGGCCTCAAGGTCGTTAGCAGCGGCCAAGAACGAGGGATACACCTCAAGAGCCTGTTGCATAATGGTTTCGCGGCGGTTGGCATCGGTCTGTGCGCGATACAGTTCGAAGAACTCGAAGCGTGTCAGTTGTCGATAATCTTTTTCATACATCTGCTCAATTTCTTCGGGGGTGAGTTGGCGGAAGATGACGTAGTTCATCACATATTCAACCTTACGTAGCTGTGGCAAGCACACATTGTGAATGAGACGTGTGTAGAAAGGCAGACGCTGTATGGCGCGACCCTGCTGCATATGGTCTTTATATCGGCTCACAATGTTGTCAACCTGTTGTGCTTCAGCCTCGTGGCCATCAGCGCGTAACAGTCGGCCCACCTCGCTCCACGGTGCCACATGGGCGTTGGCATTAAAAGTCATGCCCTGTCGCATATGCTCGGGCACGGCTTGTTTCATATAGCCCAAGGCGTTGTTCATACGGCGTTGTGCCAGTGTGAGGTTCCATTTATACTTGCCTTCAGGCGACGACCATCCTTCCATTGATAGGTTTTGCAGCGTGGCGTCTTTCTGTTGCGCTATCAGGTCAATCTGTTGGCGCAGCTTTTCTATCTCGGTAGCATTTTGTGGGTCGGCAGCGTTTAGGGTCCACTTGCCCACGTTGAAGCGCAGTTTTACCTCACCTTTGCTGTCGCGCATCTGCTTTTCAGGCGATGGTATGAAGGCGGGGTCGGTAATTTCGCGCGCGCCAAAGTTGTAGTCGAGCCAGCGCAGCGGGTTCACCGTGCCACGTGCTATGATGGTGGTGTCGCGATACAGTATGCGGTTATAGTTTTCAATAGCCATATATACGTCGCACGAAAACTCGTCTTTCATGTGCTCAACATAAATCGAGTCGGTATAGCCTATGATGTCGTTGGTGCGACCTTTCTCGCGCATGGCCTTGCTCTTCACGGTGACATACTGGGCCAAGGGGTCGCCCGCCACGGTGTCGGCCATATTAAAGTTGTAGAGGCGGTCTTGCGTGGCGTGATATTCAGAGGCGTCATACACCATTGGGCGCATCAGTTTCAGCTGGCCACGTGTGGCGTTGTTCAGTATGGGCTGCACCACGAGGCGCGTGTTGTGGCGGAACATCTCGCGCGGCACCCTTACACGTGTGCGCACATAAAAGTAGTTGCCTTTCACCTCAATATCAGTAGGTTCGGGCATAATGCGGTCGGTGATGCGTTTGGTTTGCACCACAATCTCGCCCAGATTTACGTTGTCTTCTTGCAGTTCTACCTCAATATAGTTTTTCCCTGTCACCTTTACGGTGCGAGCCTTCATGCCTATCATGCTGAATTTCAGCGTAGAGCCAGTATGTACGTTGAAGGCGAAGCGACCGTCGAGGTCGGTGGTGGCCAGGGCTCGGCGTGTGTTGGCGTCGGTAATATTTACACCCATCAGGGGCTCGTTGTTGCCCTTTTGCAGCACCTTACCTGTAAGACGTATGATGTCTTGCGCCTGAAGGCCAAAGGGCATCAAGGCGAGGCAGAGGCTAAGCAGCAAGAGGGTGAAGCGCGGTGTGGCGTGGGGTGCCATTGTGTTTGCTTTATACATGCTTATCATTGTGTATCAGTGTGTTTATTGATGGGTAAGGTCTATTTAATGAGATAGACAAAACTGATGCCTGCCTTCAAGGGGGCGAAGTTCCATTTGTCATAGTTGGGGGCTTCGGGGGCGGGCTCGGTGGCATCGTCATAGCGTTTTTCTCTGCGACGCATGGCGCCAGCACCTACCGTGGCTTCAAGGCTCCAATGGCGGCTGAGCACGAAGCTGTAGCCGTAGGTAAGGCCGAAGCCCATGGCATCGCCATTGTGCCGTGTGTCTTTCAGCAGCACATTATAATTGCCTGCAGTGCCCAGCAAGCCCACAAAGTGTCGTGCCTGGGGGCGAGCGCTAAACCAGTAGCGCATCTCGGCAGCGGCCATCTCGGCACGGGTGTCGATACTGTTAATCTTCAGTTTGTTGACAGCGCCTTCAACACCTAGGGTGAGGTGGCGGTTAAGACGAAACTCGAGGCCGAGGTTAGGCGTGGCCGTGGCCCAATAAAGGACGTTGGTTTTCAGGGCTACACGCTGTGCCATAGCCGTCTGACTGGTGCCAAACAGCATCAGGGAAAGGGCGCACAAAGTGGTTTTTCGTAATATTGCTTTTACCTTTACTTGCATTGTTTTCTTGCTTTTGTGTTCATTATCTCTTATCTCTTGCGGTGCTGCGCACGGGCAGCCGCTTGCTATCTCTCTTGGTATTGTTATACAGTTGACAAGTTGACAAGTTTTTGCTTGCTCGTTTACTGACAGCATGTAGAAACAAGCGAAACTTGATTACCTATTTATAAAAAGGTTGGGGCAAAAATAGGGCTTTTTATTTACATACTGGCAAAGATTATGTAAACTTTACTTAAAATGGGCAAAAAATATCTCATATCAAGTGAATTTGGGCTCATCTTGCAATAATATGCATGTATTTTGCAGGCGAAAAGGAGCTACGCTTCAATTGTTTTCTGACCTATCAAGCGGGTATCTGCTGTTAATAAGTGTGAATTTATTAACATTTCAAGGCTATTCAAAATTTATAAAAGAGGTGTTAACGAATATTTATCGATGTTATAGATTGTAAAAAATGCGCTTTTCACGCCCGAAAAATCGGAAAAAAGGGTTGTGAAACCCATGCTTTCACCTCCTGAAACCCAGCATATCACGAGGTGAAACCCAGCATATCAGGAGGTGAAAGCATGGGTTTCACAACGCATCATCCATTTTTTCGTCGTTTTTTTCGAGTGGAGTGGGGCAGTGAACCGTGTAATATTTTGTGATACAGATAATTACATACTTTGTGTGCCTAATCGCCCAGAAGGGGCACAAACGCGGCCTCCGTCTTCTGAATTTCAAAATATCGCCTGAATTTTCAATTAGGTTTTTAACAATTAATACCTAATAAAACAAGCAAAGTGTAAAACATTGTTAAGTAATCACCTCTTCATAACCTCCCAATATCCCGTCTTGTTGCTGCCAACACGAGCAATCAGCCCCTTCTGCTTGAGCGTGGTAAGGTGTTTCCGCACCATACGGTCGCTAATACTTAAGGCTTCGGCCATTTGCATGATGGTAAGATGACCATCGGCAAAGAGCAACAGGTATATGCGCCATGCCATATCCTGTATTTCAGGGAAAGCTTGCAATAATTTATTAGGAACTTTATTAGGAACTTTATTAGGAACTTTATTAGGAACTGTTGGCTTGTAATCTTTCTTGTGTGTTTCGAGCGTTTTTAAGATCTCGCCCAGCATAAAATCGATAAACGCACTTGAGTTTGCGGCATTATTACTGGCTGTTATGGCATCATAATATTGCTGCTGGTTTGCATACACCATATTCTCAACAGGTAAGTGTTCAAATATGGGATGCAACTTACTTAATATAAGCGACTGCCATAAACGCCCCATACGACCGTTGCCATCAGCAAAGGGGTGGATAAACTCAAACTCGTAGTGGAACACGCACGAACGTACCAACAGATGGTCGTGGCTATGATTTAGCCAATCGAAAAGGTCGGACATAAGATAGGGTACACGCTCGGCAGGAGGCGCTATATGTACACAACCCGACTCAGAGAATACGCCCACACCACCTCGCCGATATCGCCCAGCATTGTCAACAAGTGCTTGCATCATGATAGCATGAGCGCGCAGCAAGTCGTTCTCTTTAAAAGCATCGAGATGCTGAAACTGTTCGTATGTGGCAATAGCGTTTTTCACCTCCTGTATTTGTCGCAATGGGGCAACAATGGTCTTGCCATTCATAATGTCTCTCACCTGATCTTCGCCAAGGGTGTTGCCCTCAATGGCAAGCGAACTATGAATGGTTTTTATCTTATTGGCCTTGCGCAGCAACAGCGCGTCTTCTTGCTCCATACGAATGGCATATCGCTCTATAAGTCGAGAGATATCGGCAATCTTGTTGATGGCTTCTGCTGATATGGTAAACGGCGGTGTGTACATAAACAATGTTGATACAATTTATATTGCTATAATCTAATTATTTACAGGCAACAAATATACACATAATTACTGAAATAACCATACTTACAACCAGCTTTTTCAAGAAAACAAACCGTATTTAATGATGCTTTGCATACCTACGGCTACTGATAGTTAAATTATTATATCATCAAACTTAGGCAATAAAAACAAATGTTTATTTTTGTATTGTCTTCAAATTAGATAAAAACCTTTCGCTCATAAGAACGAATAAATTAGTTTTTGTTGCGCTTATTCGGTTTTTTTGCGCTATCTTTGCATAAGATAGGCTGCACTCGGCAATTAGAAAGTAAACTTTCATTGTGCTCGTTTGCACTATCTTTGCATAATATAAGGTAATAGCACCTATTTCTCAAACATTCATTTAACTGAGAATAGCTTATGAAATTTCCTATCGGCGTTCAAGACTTTAAGTCTGTTATAGAAGGTGGATACGTTTATGTAGATAAAACGGCACTCATACACCGCCTGGTAACAGAAGGCAAGATTTATTTTCTGAGCCGTCCTCGACGGTTTGGAAAAAGTTTGCTTGTGTCAACACTTGAATATTATTTCAAGGGCGAGAAGGAATTGTTTCAAGGCCTGGCCATAGATACGTTAGAAAAAGATTGGCACACATATCCCGTGTTTCATGTCGATTTTAATAGCAACGATTTCACCATTGGCACAACGCTACAGAACATGCTTGATGCGTATGTTGAAAACTGGGAAAAACAATATGGCTTTGAGGGCGATGCCCGATTTAGTGTGGGCGAGCGTTTTGCCCAACTATTGGCACATGTACATAAGCAAACGGGCAAACGCTGCGTGGTGCTGATTGACGAATATGACAAGCCACTGCTTGATGTGCTGGATACCAACTATAAAACGATAGATGGCAATGGCAATGAAATACTGATTGAAGAATATAACCGCAATATACTGAAAGGCTTTTATTCAACGTTTAAGGCTGCCGATGCCGACCTACAGTTTGTGCTGCTTACAGGCGTAACAAAATTCTCTCAGGTAAGCGTGTTTAGTGGCTTCAACCAGCCTGCCGACATCAGTATGAACGTTCATTACGAAACACTTTGCGGTATCACAACCAGCGAGATGGAACACTCTTTTCATGCTCAGATGGATAAAATGGCCAGCAAGTTTAAGGTGTCAACAAACGAAATGCGCCAACTGCTAAAACGCCACTACGATGGCTACCACTTTAGCGAGGCCATGACCGATATCTATAATCCGTTCAGCGTGCTAAACGCTTTCAGCAGTGGCGCCCTACGCGACTTCTGGTTTGCATCAGGCACGCCTACCTATCTGATACGTTTGCTCAACCACACTCAGGAAAATCTTAACGAACTGACTGGCAAGTATTATGACACCTCCGACTTTGTTGACTATCGTGCCGATATAGAACGCCCATTGCCCATGATATATCAAAGCGGCTATCTGACGATAAAAGATTATGATCCACTAACCAACACTTATCTGCTTGACCTTCCTAACAATGAGGTAAAGCGTGGGTTTGCTACAGCCATTGCTAATAATTATCTTCAGAGCCGTTTGCCTGTACTATCTGAGATGGCACAACTGGTACGCTCGCTTGCTGCTTCCGACCTCGAAATGCTGAAGAAACAGCTTACTGCCTTCTTTGCCAGCATACCCTATACCATGCGACGCAAAGACACCGAGGCCGAACGTGAACGCTATTTTCATTATACATTCTACCTCATCTTCCGCATCATTAGCACTTATCTCGTGCTTACTGAAAAGCAACAGAGCGAGGGTAGAGCCGACTGTATTATCGAAACCCCGAAAGATATTTATATATTTGAGTTTAAACTCGATGGTACGGCTCAGCAAGCCTTAGACCAAATAAAGGATAAAGGTTATGCTACGCCTTATGTAGCCGACACGCGCACCGTGCATTGTATAGGCGTTAGTTTCTCATCTAAAACAGGAACGATTGACGATTGGCGTGTAGAATAAAGACAATAGAGAAAGTAAAAACCAAAAAACCATAAAATAAAGATATACGATATGAAAAGACAAACAACATTGGCGTTGGCCCTCTGCCTTTTGACCGCAGGTGGCGCCTTCGCACAGACCAAGGGCGGAGGCATCTCGGCCCAAATGCTGCAAACAATGCAACAGGCACAGAAAACAGGCACTAACGACAAGGCGCTGTTTAACGCCATTGCCTCGAACAAGATCGACGACTTGGCTAAAAACTTTGCTAACCAGGGCCCCATCGATACCCACTTCAGCGTTGAAACCCCTAAGCAGAGTATTCACGACCAAAAGAGTTCAGGACGCTGCTGGATGTTCTCTGGCCTGAACGTGCTGCGTGCCGACTTTGCCAAGGCGCATGCCGACACACTGGCCGTAGAGTTTTCGCACGACTATCTGTTCTTCTTCGACCAGCTGGAGAAGGCCAACCTGATGTTGCAAGGCGTTATCGACACCGCCAAGAAGCCCATCAACGACCACAGCGTGCAGTTCTTCTTCCAGCACCCTATCAACGATGGTGGCACCTTCTGCGGTGTGAGCGACCTGGCTGGCAAGTATGGCTTGGTGCCCAAGAGCGTGCAGCCCGAAACCTTCTCAGCCGAAAATACCTCGCGTATGTCGGCGCTGATATCGTCAAAGTTGCGCGAGTTTGGCCTCGAACTGCGTAAGATGGTGGCCGACGGCAAGAAGGCGGCATCCATTGCCGACCGCAAGATACAGATGCTGGGCACCGTCTACCACATGCTGTCGATAACGCTGGGCGAGCCCGTGAAAGAGTTTACCTACGCCTTCCGCAACAAAGACGGCAAGGTGATGGGCGAAGCCAAGACCTATACCCCGAAGCAGTTTTATGATGCCACAGTGGGCCGACAGCTTCAAGGCACCTTCATCATGGTGATGAACGACCCACGCCACCCTTATCACAAAACCTACGAGGTGGAGTATGACCGCCACACCTACGACGGCCAAAACTGGAAATATCTGAACCTGCCCATGGAGGAGATAGCACAGCTGGCCATTGCCTCGCTGAAAGATGGCCGCAAGATGTACAGCTCGTATGATGTGGGCAAGCAGCTCGACCGCACACGCGGATACCTCGACACCGAAAACTTCGACTATGCTTCGCTCTTCTCTACCACCTTTGGTATGAACAAGGCCGAGCGTATCAACACCTTTGACAGTGGCTCTACACACGCCATGACGCTCAGCGCTGTCGACCTCGACGCCCAGGGCAACCCCTTGAAGTGGAAGGTAGAAAACAGCTGGGGCGCCAGTCATGGTCAGGGTGGCTGCATCATTATGACCAACCGCTGGTTTAACGAATATATGTTCCGCCTGGTGGTAGACAAAAAGTATGTGCCCGCAACTCTGCAGAAAGAGTTTGAGCAGAAGCCTTTCATGCTGATGCCCGACGACCCTCTCTTCAGTGTTGACGATTAAAAAAATATATATACATGAGCGCTGAGGTGTAGGATAATCTATATTCGCGCTTCGCGCTCATGTGGTTTTTACATTCATTCTTATTAAGTGATGTTTTAACCTCATCACGAGCAATGCTTTTGATTGTAAAAATAAATACTAAAAAATGTTGTAATCAATATTTACCAATATGAAAACCGACCTTTCATCAGGCATAACGCTCAAGGGCAGTGCCTACACATACCGCATAGAGCGCACGCTGGGTAGCGGCACCTTCGGCATCACTTATTTGGCCACCATACTGTCGGGCGCAGGAGCCCTCGATGGCAAGGTGCACGTGTGCATAAAAGAGTTTTTCATGCACGACGTTAATGGGCGCGAAGGCTCGGCCGTGACCGCTTCTACCAAAAACGGACTGTGGAACGACTACCGAAAGAAGTTTGAACGTGAGGCGCGCCGACTGGCAGCGATAAAGCACCCTGGCGTGGTACAGGTGCTCGAAGCCTTTAACCAAAACAATACGTCCTACTATTCGATGGAGTATCTCGGTGGAGGCAGCCTTGACGGCTACATCAAAAAGAAGGGACATCTCACCGAGCCCGAGGCGCTGCGCCTTTTCAAACACGTTACCGATGCCATGAGCTATCTGCATGCTCAGCATATGTTGCACCTCGACTTGAAGCCCGGCAATATCATGATGAAAGACGATGGCACCACCGCCATCATCGACTTTGGACTGGCCAAGCAGTTTGACAGCAATGGCAACCCCGAGTCGAGCTCTACCATTGGCGCTGGCACACCCGGCTACGCCCCTATTGAGCAGGCCCACTATAATGGCGAAAACCGCACTGCCTTTCCCGCCACAATGGATGTCTATGCCCTGGGCGCCACGCTGTTTAAGATGCTCACGGGTAAGCGTCCGCCCGAAGGCTCACAGGTGCTAAACGAGGGACTACCCACCGACGAGCTGCACCGCTATGGAGTATCGCAGCGCACGGTGTCGGCCATCGAGCATGCTATGGAGCCGATGGTGGCTCGACGCACGCCTACGGTGGCAGCTTTGGCCAGCGAATTGGCGCAACCCTATCAGCCCACACAACCTGTTCAACCTGAAGATCCAGAAGACGAGGCAACGATTTTTGACCCTATTGTTGAGCCTGAACAGCCCGCAGAAACCACACAGCCCATTAGGCCCACGAGGCCCATAAAGCCCACGAGACCCATAAAGTCCCCGAGACCTATAAGGCCCGCTGAACCCACCACCCCCGTCAAGCAGCCCTCCTCAAACATCAACTTCAAGCGCATTGGTATGTTTGTGGGCATACCTGTTGTGCTTATTGTGCTGGCCATCTTCGTGATGAACACATCATACATGCGCGAGCGCCAAGCCTTCGGCTATGTTACTGAAGCGCGCAACATAGCGGCTTGTGAGCTGTATATGAAGTCGTGCCCCGACGGTAAACGCCTGGAAGAGGTAATGTATATGCAAGCCAACTTCTCTGAAGATGCCCCCGAATATCTGAGTATGTATCTGCAGCGATGGGGCGAAAACGGAGCACACTCGGCCGAGATACGCGCACGCTATGATAGCGTGTGGACGGATGCACACGATAAGTTGCTGCAAGCAATGCCCAACACTGTAAAGGGTGGTAGTAGCGAAGCACTTGTCAAGATGATAGATTATCTGCACGACCACTATCTGCACAATTATACATCTACAGTAAACGTCGACTTCAGCGCTCTGACCGAGTATGATGACTTGCCCGAAGATGTAAGATACCAGCTTAGCATGAACACCCAGTATCCTTTACTGGGAGCACACATGCGCAGCTTTAAAGAAAACTTAATAGAAAAGTCGTCACTGGAGTATCAGGTGTTTAGAGAGGCCGACAATATCTTCGATGCCAGCTTTAATGCTATCTTTGGCTTGAACAACACTATCATTGGTGGCATAAGCGAAGCAGGAATAGCGGGCACCGACACTGATCCCGCACTGCTTAAAAAGGTGCCGTGCATAAAGGTCGACTGTCGCGTGACGACAAAAATGAACGGCAAATATCCTGTGGTGTGGCAGCTGAAGAAGCCTGGCGACATGGATATCGACGCCTTGTATGGTTTGGCTATCGAGTTCCACTTCACTACCTCACTGGTTCTCCCTGGCAAAGAAACTATCGTATTGCAGAAGGCTACCTTTACCCCCAACATCAACAACGTGAGTGCCGAAACGATAAAAGGGCTCTACGACAAAGCAACGGAAGGAGCATGCTCTATGTATAGCGCCGACCTGGCCGAGAAGCTGGGCTTCACACGTTTCATGAGAAAGTAATTTAATTCTTGCTTATTTGGTTTATCAGAAATGTAGAATAAAAAAAACAATGATATGATGCTAAAACGTTTAATGTTTATGCTCTTCGCACTACTGCTGACAGTGTCGTCGGCCTTGGCACAAGCCATCGCCCCACGCTGTCGCGTGTGCGGAAGAAAGCTTACTGAATGTCCGTATAAGGGCAAACATGTAAAGAAACAATCAGAGGGGAAGAAACCCGCTGAGAAGAAAAAGCCCAAGAAGAAGGCACCCGAGAAAAAGCCGAGCCATGAGGCTGAGCCTATAGAGTCGTCGGCAACAACCACTACGTCTGCACAGCCATCAACAGCAACCCCAACTTATTATGGCTACAGAATTATGGCTGACGGAACAGTGGATGTATACCGTTCGGAGGGATTAATTAAGTATTTAAATGAAAAGACACCTGCCACCAGCCTAAAATTAACAGGAAACTTTGGCTATAATGGTTTGAAGGCGTTGCGTAACCACTTCTTCAAGACACTCGACCTCAGTGACGTTTGGGTAACCGACTCATACGAAGAAAGTAACGCCAAAGACCATATCGTTGGCGCAGGCTTCCATTTGCAATGGGTTGACGGTATTAAAGCCGATACCCTAATCTTGCCCAACGATACAAGGTTGCTTGAAACCGCAGCATTGGGCTATACGATAAAGAACCTGTATATAGGAAAAGATGTTGAGGTAATAAATTTTATTGAAGCAGATCTTATTGACTATAATCTTCCGAAAGACTTGCATGAAAGCATGCTTGAAAATATCTTTGTTGATAAAGAAAACAAAGATTTTAAATCGATTGATGGAGTGCTCTTCAATGCTGATGGCTCAGAACTAATCATGTTTCCTTCTGGTAAAGATTATTCTGAGGACCAATCATATGATATACCTTCAAAAGTAAAGAAAATTGCTAATTACGCTTTCTTTAATTCAAAAAATCAGAATATATTTATATCTGATAATGTTCAGGAGATAGGTTATTATGCATTTGCCTATTCAAAAATACAATCTTTTAGCCTTGGCCACGGTGTACAAACAATAAACGATGGGGCGTTTCTTCATTGCGACAATTTAGAAGCTTTCGGTTTTAATTATAAATTGAAAAAAATTCCAGCAGATATATTTGAATATTGTCCAAAGTTAGTAATAGTCTCCTTTCACGAGGGCATGCCCTCTGGAAAACTGCCTGACGATGTATTTAGATTTTCCAAGCGACTACGTATAATATATATAGGAGGAACTCATGAGAGTAAAGTTAAATCGTTAGATTCAGAGCTTGCTAATTATCTTAGAAATACTTGCTATAATTGTCAATACCCATTACAAATTGTTATATATTCGAGTGACCAAGATGTGAAACGTTATAAGAAGGTCTTTAACGACAAACGAAAATTCAATATAATTAAAAGGTAATGATACAAAACACAAGCTTATGACAGTATTGAAGATATTAAACACACTGCTGATTGTATTGTTCGCGCTGATGATTGTACTTGTGCCCCTACGCGAGCAGCTACGTTCGTTTCTGCGCTTATTGTTTGTGGCCTTCTTTCTCGACTTGCTGGCTATTGGTATAGGCGAATACATCGTTGGGTGTATGCCTCCAGACAATCAAGAAGAACAGACTGACACGGTGGGGAGCAACGACAGTGTAAAAGAACAACTACAATAATAAGATAAACAGAAACAAAATAAACATAAGGATATGACGAACAACAACTTGGCCTTGCCCGAAGGCATTATATTGCACGGCGAGGCATACGACTATAAGATAACAAGTGTGTTGGGACAAGGCTCCTTCGGCATTACCTACCGCGCAAAAGTAGAGATGCGAGGCGCCTTGGGCACCCTCGACAGCAACATGTATGTGGCCATAAAAGAGTTTTTTATGAAAGAGGTGAATGGCCGCGACAACACATCAGTAACCAGTGGCAGCACCTCGCGCGACGGACTGTTTGAATATTATCGCGAGAAGTTTGAACGCGAAGCCCGCAACCTGAGCACCTTGCAGCACAAAAATATTGTACGCGTGCTGGAGTCGTTTCAAGCTAATGGCACGGTATATTATGCCATGGAGTATATCTCTGGGCAAAGTCTTGACAGCGTCATCATCAAGGCACCACACCATTGCCTTGATGCTGCTACAGCCCTGGGCTACACTCAACAGTTAGGCAGCGCCCTAAGCTTTATGCACAGCAAGGGCATGCTGCATCTTGACGTGAAGCCCGCTAACGCCATGGTGAAAGACGATGGCACGGTGGTGCTCATCGATTTTGGCCTGTCAAAGCAATATGCTGCTAATGGCGAACCCGAGTCGAGCACCAAGGTGGGCGCTGGCACTCCCGGCTATGCTCCGCTTGAGCAAGCCAGCTATCGCGAGGGCAAAGGCTTTCCCACTATGATGGATGTGTATGCGCTGGGCGGAACCCTCTATAAGATGCTTACGGGACAGCGTCCGCCCGAGGCTTCAGAGATATTGAACGACGGGTTCCCCATCGGCGAGATGAAGCAACATGGCGTGCCCCCACAGGTGGCCGCCTGTGTAAGAAAGGCTATGGCTCCGCTAAAGAAAGACCGCTATAAAACCATCGACCAGCTGCTCAACGCCCTTGCACAGTGCAGTCTGCAAGGCGGCAGCTATGACGAACTGAATGAAGCAACAACCATTGCCGAGGTTGATGTGATTGGTGTGGTAAAGCCACAGCCTACACCGCAGGAACAGGTTATTCCTCAGGTTACGCCACAGCCTCAATCCAAACCTCAACCTACACCTCAGCCTAAGCCCCAGCCTACAGCTCAGCCAAAGGTCACACCGCAACCCAAGCCCAAGGTCGTGCCCGTACCATCTTCACCTATAGATGAGGAAGAAAAGAAATCGAATAAGAGCAAAATGGTAATAGGTGCAGTAGTGGCCGTGGCAGCCATCATCGCCTTTAACGCCGTACCCCGTGGCGGAAAGACAACAGGTGGAAAGACAGCACCCGATACGATTGAGACTGTCGAAACCCATGAAATTAATGATACAGTATCGGTTGTATGTGCCGATGGCACCAAGGGCTGGTGGATGGGCACTGTGAATGATAACGACGAACCAGCAGGTAAAGGCGTGTTCTATTATCGTGACGATGACAAGGATGGCCGCTCAAAATATCAAGGAAGCATGTTCCATGGCAAGCGAGAAGACTCGTCAAAAGCTACGCTGACTTATAGAAATGGTAACTGCTATGAGGGCACCTTCTTAAACGATATGTTTAAAGAGGGCACACTCTGGATGCCCAATGATGGCTTGGCCTATGTGGGAACGTTTTATAAGAAAAACGATTTCGATACTGGTACTCTCTATCGCATGACTGGCGATAGGAAGTTGGGCGAAAAGGTTGGCGCTTATCAGAACGGTGCACAGGCTCCGTATGTTGAATAAAACAATATAAACAATGAATAATAGCGAGCAATATCGCATAGCACCTCACCAAGCGCCCGACTTTGGTTTGGGCCCATTTATCGATGGCTACACCGTGCCCACAGGGCGCTATAACCCCTTGCGGTTGTTATTCAACCGCAAGGGCTGTAGCAGCGTGATGGTGTATGAGCAAGGCTTTGTGTGCCAAGAGCAGAGGGCCGATGGCACGCTGTCGCTCGATTTGCACATGCCGTTCAGTAAGATAAAAGGCATCATGAGCCGTGGCACTAACGATGAGGCAGCACAGAAAGGCAACGATAAGAAACCTACCCTACTGGTGTTGGGCCATGATAGCCTGGTGCGACGTATCTATCCGCGTCTGCAAAGCAGCTGCCAAGCCATCCTCGATGCTTGGCACACCTTCCTTCACAATCGGCTCAACGCCGAACTAAAAGAACAAGAATATTGCACGTTTGTTGACGACGAGGGCCACGAACTGATGCTGGCCACCGACTTTATACGTTATAACAACATGCTGATAGATACACCCTTCGCCTATACACAGGAAGACAACCTCCTATATATCGCTCATGATAAGGAAGGGGCCTATACTGATAACGACATAAATAACGGTATGTGTCGCATCTTTTTTAACGCCAAACCCGAAGATTGTTGCATCATCAACCTATCCCGAATGTATGATAGAGACGAGTTTCTACACGCCGTTTTCACATTATACCGCATCGTGGCGTTGTGATTTTTTGATAAAAAATTTGCACATCTCACCTTTTCTAAGTAATTTTGCAACCGAAATGCGCTTGTGGCGGAATTGGTAGACGCGCTAGACTTAGGATCTAGTGTCTCGCGACGTGAAGGTTCGAGTCCTTTCAGGCGCACAGAATAGAATCCTAACTGCTTGAATATTAGCAGTTAGGATTTTTGCTTTTATAAAATTGCCGAGTTTTTGCCGAGTTAATTTACTTATATCTGTTATATTCTCGGCAAATTCATATTTTATATTCAAAATCCTGCCTTTAAAATCTATGGTTGTATATATAAATGTGATTTTATTGAATATACTCCTTATTTACGCATACAAAATACGTTATAGTTTGAGAAATTGAATTTAATTCACTATCTTTGCACTATAATATTTTGGCAATATGGAAGATATAAATAGAATAAAACTTGTACTGGTAGAAAAGAAACGTACAAACAAATGGCTTTCTGAACAAATGGGAGTAACACCTTCCACCGTTTCAAAGTGGTGTACAAACTCATCACAACCAGATTTGAGCAGTCTATTAAAAATAGCAGATTTGCTTGAAGTGGATTTGAGAGAGTTAATAGTACGTGAATATAAATCTTATCTATTATCGCAAGAGAACAACAAATAAGTAATGTTAGTCAATGGTATCGAAATAGAAATTGAGCACAAGCCCATCAAAAACTTACATTTGGCAGTTTATCCGCCAAATGGGAGGGTTCATGTATCTGCCCCTAACGAATATACTGATGAACAAATAAAGCTGTTCATCCTTAAAAAATGGGTATGGATAACCTTAAAACGAAAGGAAACGACGTCATATGCCATACAAGACGAAAGGGAATATATTTCTGGAGAAGCACATTTCTTCAAAGGTGAACTTTATCGACTGAAAGTTATTAGGGACAAAACTTGTACTCATCATGTAGAGATACGAGGAGACTACATTATTATATATGTTTCAGAACACACTTCCAAAGAAAATATAGCCAATGTTTTATGGACTTGGTACAAAGAACAATTAACATCAATAACAGAACGGCTTGTTGCAAAATGGGAGCAAATTCTTGGGGTGAAAGCAACAACTTGGACTATTCAACAAATGCAATCCAGTTGGGGCAAGTGTCACAAAGAAAGTGGCAAAATCATGTTCAACCTCCAGTTGGCAAAGAAACCATTAAACTGTATTGAATATGTGATAGCTCATGAACTCACTCACCTCATTGAGCAAAACCATACAGACAGGTTTCGACACATTCTCGGAACTTACCTTCCAGGATGGCAAAAAATAAAAGAACAATTAAACGAATTTCCTCTATAAGAGATAAGATATGTCAAACTATCAAGAACAGAAAGAACGAGAGTATCAAAATGCTCTCATCAAGCGTTTCCAAGAAGAACTTGGATATACTTATCTTGGCAACTGGCAGTATGCTAAAGGTGCTAATGTAAACAACATGGGTGTAGCCAACTCACCGATATTGGATGACGAAGTACGCACTTTTCTAAAAGAACAAGGTCGTACAGAAATGCAGATAGAGGAAGTGTTGGTAAAATTGAAGGATAAGGCTCGCCTTGGTGATTCCAAGATGAGTAGTCTCATACAGTGCAATACAGATTTGTACGATACACTGATAATGGGTATTAAGTCACAACCATCACCAGAAGAGAATCATGAAGATGTAATGTTTTTCGATTTCGACCATCCACAAAACAATCATTTTGCGATTGCAGAAGAAGTAAGTTATATAGATCCTCTTCTTGGCAAGAACAAGCGTCCTGATATCGTGGTTTATGTGAACGGTATTGCTCTTGCTGTTATAGAGTTGAAACGAAGTTTGGTCAATTACGAGGAAGGCATAAAACAGCATCTTAGCAACGAACGTGATTTTATACCATCATTCTTTACTACAATACAGTTCACCATCGCCTCAAACGATGGTGTGGAATTTCGTTACGGAACTATCGGCACTCCCCTTTCTTTTTGGTGTAAATGGAAAAGAGATACAAATAAAGTTGGTGACACTATTACAGAGAAAGAAGCATACCGTCTGTTTTTCGACAAGGAGAACTTTATATTCTTCTTTCATTATGGTGTGCTGAATGATGGTGGTATTAAGAAGGTATTACGCCCTCATCAGATATATGCTATTAAAGCAGCTGCTAAAAGAATGCCTCAAAAAGAAAGTGGAGTCATTTGGCACTCGCAAGGCTCAGGAAAGAGTCTTACGATGGTAGCTTTGGCTTCCTATATCCAGAAGAACTTTTCCAATCCTCGTGTCGTTGTAATCACCGACCGAAAGGAACTTGACTTACAGCTTGCTGATACTTTTGTAAAGGGAGGCAACAAACTTCATCATGCAGAATCGTGCAGCGACCTTCTTGATACATTAAACAAGGGAGACGAATGGCTAATCTGTTCGTTAATTCACAAGTTTGGTGCACATAACCACAATGATGAAGCAGAAAAGGATGAGTCTGGAACAAAAGTCAGCCTTGATGAGTATCTGAATGAACTGCAAACTATCATTGCAAAAAAATATGGTAATCATTTCAGTGTAAAAGGTGACAACATCTTCGTATTTGTTGATGAATGTCATCGAACCCAAAGCGGTCGCCTCCATGAAGCAATGCGTGCTATCATGGGAAAGGAAGTCATGCTTATAGGTTTTACCGGCACACCGTTACTGAAGAAAGACAAAGGAGACCCATACAATGCCATTAAGAGCATGTCAGAACGCACATTCGGACCATATATTCACAAATACCTTCACAAACAAGCAGTTGAGGACAAGGTTATCCTTGACCTACAATATGAATACCGCAATGTGGAACAGCAACTTACGAGCAAAGAGAAGATTGACCAAAAGCTTGCTGCACTTACAGCAGGGCGTGAACTTACCCCAGAGCAAAAGCAAATGGTGGAAGAACGTTGGGCAACAATGGAGCGTATCTATTCCACAAAAGAACGCATAGAACGTATTGGTTACAGCATTCTTGATGACTTGAATTATGGCTTACTGAAACATGATTGGTGTAACGCCATGCTCATAGCAGGCTCTATTTTCCAAGCCTATCGCTATTATAAGTTTTTCTCAAGTAGCGATTTGAAAGGTAGATGTGCAGTTGTAACAAGTTACGACCCTACTGACCGTGATATAGCCAACGACTCTGCCGATAATAACAAGACTACAGAAGCAAAATTCAAGTACGACTGGGCGAAGATATCGTTTGAAGAAGCTGGAGTAAAGAATGCTGATGAGTATGAAAAGTGGGCAAAAGAGCTTTTCGTGAAGCGTCCTGCCCAGATGAAACTTTTAATTGTAGTCAACAAGTTGCTTACAGGCTTTGATGCCCCTTGCGCCACTATTCTCTATATAGATAATGAGATAAAAGACCATACGCTGTTCCAAGCAGTGTGCCGTGTCAACCGACTTGGCGAGGACATCAAAGATGACAAGGGTGACATTATAGTCAAGACTCACAAAGAATTTGGACGCATTGTTGATTTCAAGAATCTTTTCAACAGCATAGAAAATGTTGTCACCAAGTTCAATGATGGTTCTGGCTTTGAAGGACTCGATGATGTGGACATAGATGGACTTCTGGATAGTGCAGTGAATAAATGCAAGGAAAAACTTCTTGCTGTCACAGAAGCATACGAGGGATTAAAAACTATTTGGGAGAGTAAAAGTTTGAACGACTTGGAGGCTTTGTCTGAATATTATATCAAGGAATATGATGGCGAAGAACCTGCGCAAGCTCGCCGTAACATCATGTATAGCATTACAGGAAGTATGGTCACGGCATATAACAACATGTCGGACTATTTCTCAAAAACAGATTTCACGGCAGAACAAATAAATCATTTCGCCTCACTTTCACGAGAAGCGGGAACGGTTCAGCGAAAAGTCAAGCAAAAATCAGGTGATGACTTTGACCCAAAGACGCTTGACCCCGATATGCGTCAACTTCTTGACCAACACATTAGGGCGGAGGATGCAGAAACATTCATTCCATCATCGGCAGATTTCTCATTTCTTGACCTCATCAATGACTCTACAGACACCGAAGAAGCAACCGAAAAAGCCATCCACGAAGCAGGAGGTAATGCCAATGGAGCAGCAGAGGCTATCGAAGGTAAGGCTCGCCGAGTAAACACAGACTGGAACAGCGGTGATGCGGAGGAATATAAACTTTTCAGTGACAAATTGCAGGCACTCCTTGAAGAGCTAAAGGCTCGCAATGCCACGGCAAAAGAAAAGATAGAAGCTCTAATAGAACATATAAAAGCCATCAAACATGGCAACGATGCACCATCCGACTTGGCAAACAGGCGTAGTAAAGCCCTATGGAACAATCGTGCCACATGGCATGCTCCAGAAGACAAAGATGAGACTATCCGCATCATCAAGACAATAGATGAATTCATATACAAGAATGCTGGGCGTAATTGGCAAGACCCTGACAGCAACGCAAGTTGGGACTTACGTGATGACTTACAGGCTTTATTCCCAGCAATGACCGAGCAAGACATTTATGAAATTTACCGCCTTGCTTCACAGAACTCATAATTAATATACAAATAATATGGCTATAAAAAAATCACAATTATACAGTGCACTTTGGGAGTCATGCAATGCTTTGCGTGGCTCTATGGATGCCAGTCAATATAAAGACTACGTTCTCATCGTTCTCTTCATCAAATATCTATCAGACAAAGCAGGACAACCAGACTTCCGCCTGAAAGTTCCAGAAGGGTGCTATTTCAAAGATTTTGTTGCTCTCAAACAAAACGCCAAAATTGGAGAGCTAATCAATCAAAAGTTGGAGGCTATCAAGGAAATGAACGCCCGACAGATAGGCGACCTTGCCCTTCCTAACTTCAATGATCCAAACAAGTTGGGGAGTGGTAAGACTATGGTTGATACCTTATCTCGATTGATTGCTGTTTTTGAGAACGACGCACTTGATTTCTCACGTAACCGTGCAGCTGACGACGATTTGTTGGGCGATGCTTACGAGTACTTAATGAAGAACTTTGCTGCTGAAAGTGGTAAGAGTAAGGGACAGTTCTATACTCCAGCTGAGGTAAGTCGTGTCATGGCGAAGGTGCTACGCATCAACGAACTTGACCGTGCCGAGCAAACCATTTACGACCCCACATGCGGTTCTGGCTCTCTCTTGCTTCGTGCTTTGGCAGAAGCAAGCAACCCTCGTGTGTCTATCTGTGGACAGGAAAAGGATAGTAGCACGGCTGCATTGGCAAAACTCAATATGCTTCTCCATGGAGTAAGTAATGCAGAAATAAAGGTGGGAGATACTTTGGGCAATCCTCAGTTCACTCAATATGGTATGTTGAGCACCTTTGATGTTTGTGTGGCAAACCCTCCTTTTTCACAGAAGAACTGGCTTGCCTCAGACATGCTTCCTGACCAATATAATCGTTGGACAGCCAACCTGTTACCACCAGCAAAATGTGGAGACTATGCTTTTTTACTACACCTCATCAGTTCCATGAAAGCTGATGTTGGACGTGGCGCTTGCATCTTGCCTCATGGTGTACTATTTCGTGGAAATGCCGAATATGACATCCGTAAGGATATAATCGAGAAACATTACATCAAGGGTATAATCGGTTTACCTCCAAATATTTTCTTTGGTACAGGTATTCCTGCTTCCATCATCATCATCGACAAGAAAAACAAGGATAACCGTAAGGGTATCTTTGTCATTGATGCCAAAGACGGCTTTACGAAAGATGGTGCGAAGAACCGCCTTCGTGAACAGGACATCAAACGTATCGTGGATGCTTGGGATACTCAGCAAGCCATACCACATTATTGCCGATTGGTAGAGTGGAGTGAGATTGAGAAGAATGACTACAATTTGAATATTTCTCGTTACATCCAACCTATTGACTCTGAGATTCAGCACGACATAGAAGCTCATCTGCATGGTGGGCTTCCAGCTACCGATGTTGAAAACATGGAAATCTTTTGGAAGGCTTGCCCAACATTGAAGGACAAACTTTTCTGTGGTGCCAACAATGGGTACTATTCTTTAATGCCTAAAAAAGAAGACATCAATGATGTAATAGACAGCGATTCTTCCTATAAGGCACAAGGAGAAGCTTTTGCCAAAGTATTAAATGGATGGAAAGAAGATGTCGAACCAAAGATGATGGCTATCAATCAAGGTGTCCATCCAAAAGAATTGATTGCCGACTGGTCTGAAAGTCTATTAGCGAAAACTATGGAGCATAGTGGACTCGTAGATGCTTATGATACCTATGATGTCCTGCTAAACTACTGGGCAGATACTATGCAGGATGACTGTTATATGATTTCCAACGACGGTTGGACTTATCCAGAAGTGAAAGCCATCAAGGTAAAGGAAGTCAAGGAAAAGAAGAACAAGAAGGATAATGGCAGCGATACTGAAAGCAATAAGTCTAAGACAAAAGAGATACCTTGTATGTATGACGAGATAGTATGCGACCTTCTTCCTGTAAATATTATACTCGATGAATATTTTTCAGACGAGAAACATCATATTGATATCCTAAAAGCAAAACAAGAAGAGATTGAGTCTTTGATACAAGAATTGACAGAGGAGCATGAGGACGATTTCAATGGCTATGACAAAGTTAATGAAATAAGAGCAGCATACAAATCTGCAACTTGCAAGAAACCGATAAAAGGGGAAAAGGAAATTTTGTTAGCTTTGGCAGAAATGCCAAGCAACAACAAAAATGCAAAACTTGCAAGAAACTCCTTTATTGCAGAGCATCAAGACGTTTTTGCTGGATGGGAAAAATTCAACAAAACGGACGTCAAGAGACGAATTGGTGAAATTGAAAATTATCATCCTCTTCTTTCTGACACACTTGTTGTGTTTAAGGAGTATCTTGACAAAAATGACGAATTGACTTCTCTGAAAGCTCAAACCAAGGAACTGACGACAACACTGACGAATAAGGTGATAGAGAAATACGCCGCTCTCACTGAGGATGAAATTAGAACACTTGTTGTTGAACGCAAGTGGCTCGCCACTGTCATTGGCGGTTGCATGGCATTGATGCAATCAGTCACTCATCGTATTGGTACAGAAGTTGCTTCGCTTGTGGAGCGGTACGAAAATACACTACCAGAATTGACAAAAGAGGTGAGTGAGTACGAAAGTGAGGTAAACGGCTACCTTGCCGAAATGGGTTTTACGCTTTAACAAAGAAAATAACATCATGCTGGGTGAAAGTCAAAATATAGAATATAAAGAATCTTGGCGAGACGAATATCTGAAATGGATATGTGGTTTCGCCAATGCACAGGGTGGTCGCATTTTTATCGGAGTGAATGATGAGAAGCAAGTGATAGGTCTGCCTGATGCCAAGAAACTGATGGAAGACATTCCTAACAAGATTGTCAACTACCTTGGTATCGTGGAAGATGTAAACTTGCTTACAGAGGGCAAAAAGGAATACATAGAGATTGTGGTGACACCAAGCAGTATGCCTGTGGCTTACCGTGGTGTTTACCACTATCGTAGTGGTTCTACCAAGCAAGAACTAAAAGGACTTGCATTGCAGAACTTTATCTTGAAAAAGATGGGGTGGTCATGGGATGATATGCCTGTTGCCGGAGCCACGCTAAACGACATTGACCGTCAAGCTATCGACTACTTCTTACGCAAAGGCATTGAAGTGGGACGAATTTCGGGTGACGCCTATACTTCATCTACTGAAGCTGTACTACAAAGTCTGAACTTGATAACAGAGGAAGGACAACTCAAGCAAGCCGCCCTGTTGCTCTTTGGCAAGAACCCGAAGAGATTCTTTGTGTCTTGCGATTTCCGTATCGGTCGTTTTCGCAATGACGAGAGCGACTTGATCACACAAGACGTTGTAGAAGGTAATATCCTGCAAATGGTAAACCATATCATTGAATTGCTGCGTTCCAAGTACCTTTTGTCCCCTATTCACTACGAAGGGATAACACGTATAGAGCAATTGGAAATACCTGAGGATGTGTTGCGTGAGGCTATTTGCAATGCCATCGTACACCGTGACTATATGGGAGTACATACACAAATGAAAGTGTACGACGACTGCATTATGCTTTGGAACGATGGCAAACTGCCAGAAGGCATTGATCAAGAGAAGTTGTTCGCAGAACATGCTTCACAACCTCGCAACCGCAACATAGCCAATGCCTTCTACAAAGCTGGCTTTATCGAGACATGGGGGCGTGGCATCAACAAGATACGTCAAGGCTTGAAAAAGATGGGACTTCCTGAGCCTAAAATCGAGAATCATATCAGTGGAACATTGATTACCATTTACCGTAATGTCGGTGTAAATGGCACTAATGACACTAACAATGTCGGAAACATGTCGGAAACAAATGTCGGAAACATGTCGGAAATGAACCTTACTGAACGTCAACGATTTATCTTGTCTTCTATCAAGAAAAATCCGTTAATCACAGGAAAAGAAATGTCGGAAACTTTGTCGGTGACACAGCGTACAGTAGAACGCGATTTGGCGGCAATGCAGAAAGTTGGCATCATTCGGCATGAAGGCAAGGTTAATGCAGGTGTGTGGGTGGTGCTTGAAAAGCCACAAAAAAAAGATTGAGAGGTATGAAAGAAACGAAATTCAAAAATACAGAGATAGGAGAGATTCCTGAGGATTGGGAAGTTAGGACAATAAACTCTTTTTGTTCTGTTAAAACTGGTCCTTTTGGAAGTATGCTACATGCAGAAGATTATGTGGCTAAAGGTACGCCTATTGTCACGACAGAGCACTTTAAGAATGGAATTTTACCATTAGTTGGCAAGGATATACCACAAGTAGGAATAGAGGATTTAAAAAGAATGTCATCATATACCCTAACAAAAGACGATATTGTATTCTCCCGTGTAGGTTCTGTTGATATAAATGCGTTAGTAACAGTTCGTCAAAAAGGGTGGTTGTTCTCTGGACGTGTTCTTAGAGTACGTCCATTTAAGCAAACTGATTCATTATATCTGCATTATGGTCTGTTAAAACATAGTGTCAGAAGTGATATTGTTAGTCGAGCCGTAGGTCTAACCATGGCATCTATCAATACTAAAATATTGGGCGAAACAGAATTATCGTTACCTCCTCTTAATGAACAGCACCGTATAGCCTCTGCCCTTACAAGCATTGACAACTTGATTTCTTCTCTCGGCAAACTGATTGAGAAAAAGAAGAACATCAAGCAAGGCACAATGCAGCAACTTCTTACTGGCAAGACTCGTCTCAAAGGTTTTACTGAGCCGTGGGTGGAGAAGAAGTTGGGAGATATCGGTTCTTTAGCCATGTGCAAAAGAATTTTTCAAGAAGAAACTTCTGAGAAAGGAGATGTGCCATTTTATAAAATAGGAACATTCGGGCAACAAGCCGATGCCTATATTACAAAAGGCAAATATGAGCAATTCAAACAAATGTACAGATTTCCCCAAAAAGGAGATGTACTAATTTCTGCAGCTGGAACTATTGGGCGAACGGTTATATACAATGGCGAACCTGCCTATTTTCAAGATTCAAACATAGTTTGGTTGGCTCATAATGGGAAGTATATTACTAACAACTTTTTGTTCTATATTTATCAAAGGACAGACTGGAACACAGAAGATACTACTATTGCTAGATTGTATAACAACAACTTTAATAATACATGTATCCACTTTCCCTCTTCTATTACCGAGCAGCAAGCCATCGCTACCATCCTAACAAAGATGGACGATGAAATCACCGCCCTCGAAGCCAAGAAAGCGAAATACGAGGCTATCAAGCAAGGTATGATGCAACAGTTGCTTACAGGCAAGATACGTTTAATCAGTTAGCATATGAACAGACTTGTTATCATAGGAAATGGATTTGACATGGCACATGGTCTCAAAACCAGTTATATGGACTTCATCAACTGGTATTGGAATCAGCGTGTCAATACTTTCGTAGGCAATACGACCAAGGTATCGGAAGACATACTTTGCAAATTGCAAATCAAGGGCAACAAAGACATCAGTTGTTGGAATGTTTTCGCATTTCAAAACTCATTTTTCTTCAAGGAATTAAATAAGGAAAGATATACTGGACGTGAAATAATCCAGCATATCAAGGATAATCCTAAGTTGTTTACTATAGAATGCTGTCCATTTTTTGAAACCATTCTGCAATCAATAGAAACTAAGGGCTGGGTGGATATTGAGAATGACTATTATCAGACATTGAAAAATAATATAGACAGCCCTCGATGCGATTATAATGTTATTGAATTGAACAAGCAATTATCTTTTCTTCAAAACAAACTTGTAGAATATCTTAAGACAATAGAAACAAGTGAATTAAAAAATGACCTTAAGGGTGAAATTGTTGAAAAATTCAATCCTGCCGATTTTTCTACAGAAGGAAAGGAAAGAGCTTTGAAAAGTATAGGGCTGGGAAATTACGAACTTAAAGAGTTACCAAACAACTCATATAAGCGGCAGAAACTGCATCCAATCCATATTATGGTGTTGAGTTTCAACTATACTGATACTGCAAGAAAATATATCGCCCCTAATATCATACATAATTATATTCACGGAGACTTAGAGCATCCTGAAAATATAATTTTCGGTTATGGTGACGAACTTGACAAGAACTACCAAGATATACTTGACAAAAATAACAATGAGTTTCTTAGAAATGTCAAGTCTGTTAAGTATTTAGAAACGAGACACTATCATGAGCTGTTGGAGTTTCTGTTGTCTGCTCCTTTTCAAGTTTTGATAATGGGGCATTCTTGTGGTAATTCAGATAGAACTTTACTCAATACCGTATTTGAGCATGAAAATTGTATTTCCATCAAACCCTTTTATCACAAATGGGATGAGGGAAGAGACAACTATTTGGAACTTGTACAGAACATATCTCGTAATTTCACAAATATGAAGTTGTTCAGAGACAGAGTCGTAAATAAGGAACAATGTCAAACGATGTAGCAAGAGAGAAATAATAAATTAAGAACATGGGTATAAAGAAAGAATACACAATAAAACTACGTTGTGCTACATGTGGATGTGAAGACCATTTTGAGTATAATAAAGATAAATCATACGTGAAATGCACTTTCTGTAATAGAGAGTACATAGGTGGCATTGAAGAATTGAAAGAGCATAATCGCAATGCCTTTGAGGATGCAAAAAAGGAAATTCAAAATGATGCAACTAAACATCTCCAAGATGTATTAAGAAAAAGTTTCAAAGGGAATAAAATTGTAAAGTTCAAATAAATGGAAAGTATTTTGTCTTTTATCAAAGAATGGGGCGCCCTACTTCTGTCTTCGTTAGGAATCTGTGGGGGATTTTGTGCTTACTTGCGACATGATAGAAAAATAAAAGAACAAGAACTAAGACTAAATGAGTTGCAAATTAAGCAGTTCGAGAAAGAAGAGGCTAAGGAGAAAATGGCCGAAATGAAAGCCAATATTATCCACTATCATGGGGGAACCACAAGAATTAGATTTGTCAATGCAGGAAAGAATGATGCTAAACACGTAAGAGTCGATATCCTTTCATCCGAAGAAGAAATGTCCGGCATCTACCTTCATGGCTCTTTTGGTCCTTATGATGTCATCAATCCTCAATCATATAGAGAGGAAATCATGTCTCTTTGCGAAGGTCACAATGACACTCTTCGCCTGAAAATAACATGGGATGATGAGTATCAAAATAATAGATCTGTTTCACTGACAGTTCCATTTTAGGATATACGTAATTCACTTTTCATGTTTTAATATAGCCAAGCAGATAAGTGTGAAAGAACAAAATCTCTCACACTTATCTGTCATTATGGTTGTTTCATACTATCTGCCACGTCGCACCCTATACTTCGCTGGTCGCATCATTGCAGCCGATACGGATCAACATAGACCCGATATTCATGTATTTGCAAGTCAAGGCATCGAGCCTTGACTTGCAAATGCCGACG
>ERZ1034626.113-NODE-113-length-54086-cov-25.126816_pt1 | contig 54086 bp, 46 predicted proteins | sample MGYA00520652_ERZ1034626 | MGnify/ENA primary metagenome ERZ1034626 (study PRJEB33766, sample SAMN09781765) | gut metagenome | biome: gut microbiome | host: Homo sapiens | place: Madagascar | study: EMG produced TPA metagenomics assembly of the PRJNA485056 data... | reverse complement strand
TCTTGTTCTCAACTGTGAACTCCATATCCTGCATATCATGGTAGTGATTCTCAAGTGTCTCACATACCTGAATGAACTCTGCATATGCTTCTGGGAATTCCTGCTCCATCTGAGCGATTGGCATTGGTGTACGAACACCGGCAACTACGTCCTCGCCCTGTGCGTTGATCAGGAACTCACCCATAAGCTTCTTCTCACCTGTTGCAGGGTCACGAGTAAATGCAACACCTGTACCAGACTCGTTGTTCAGGTTACCGAATACCATAGGCATTACGTTAACGGCTGTACCCCATGAATAAGGGATATCGTTATCTCTTCTGTATACGTTTGCACGAGGGTTATCCCATGAACGGAATACTGCCTCGATAGCAAGCTTCAACTGCTCTACAGGATCTGAAGGGAAGTCTGTACCAAGCTGGTTCTTGTACTCAGCCTTGAACTGCTCTGCAAGAGTCTTAAGATCTGCTGCTGTAAGCTCAACGTCGAACTTAACACCCTTCTCTTCCTTCATCTTGTCGATCAGCTGCTCGAAGTACTTCTTACCAACTTCCATAACAACGTCTGAGAACATCTGGATGAAACGTCTGTAAGAATCATATACGAAACGCTCAAATGCTGGATCTGGGTTACCAGCGATCATAGCTGCAACTACCTCGTCGTTCAAACCGAGGTTCAAGATTGTATCCATCATACCAGGCATAGAAGCTCTGGCACCTGAACGTACAGAAACAAGCAATGGATTCTTGAGATCGCCAAACTTCTTGCCGTTGATCTCCTCCATCTTCTTAACACCTTCCATAGCCTGAGCCATGATCTCATCATTAATCTTACGACCATCCTCATAGTACTGTGTACAAGCTTCTGTTGTAATTGTGAATCCCTGTGGTACCGGAAGACCAATTGTTGTCATCTCTGCAAGGTTGGCACCCTTACCACCAAGAAGATTACGCATGGTCATGTCGCCTTCGCTAAACATATAAACCCACTTGTTTGCCATTTGTCATATACCTCCTAAGTAATCAAATTTCTGCGATAGCAGACTATGGCACGTCCCCATCACACTGCAAGAAATTATAACATAATTTTCACAATTGATAAAGGCATTTTTATAAATATTTAGTAAAATCGCCATAAAAAAACATAAAAAGAAAGGCAATTGGTTTTCCGGACGTATTTTACGCGGAAATCAACTGCCTTTTTTATTCTCTTTTCAGTCCGGGCTGCTCATATCTACTGCTGCGGCAAATCCGTTCCGGACACTTCCGTATCGTCTGTCGGGGTGCCGGTTGTTTCTTCCGGGTTCTGGACTTCCATCTTCTCCGGTGCATCTTTCACCCGCTCGAAAACCATGCTTTCTGTATCCATTGATACGGTGAGCATTCCATTTTCCACGGTAAAAGCAATCTCCTCGTCATCCGAATAAAGCATGCCTTCCTTCCATTGAAACTGCTCTGTCTCCTCCCCGAAGCCAAGGCTTGCCGTGCCATCCGCATACAACGTAAGTGCCATGGAATCCAGCCCATATGATACGATATCATCGTGGGAATAGCTGTCCCCGTCCGACTCCATGGAATACAGATGGTATACCCCCGCAGCCGAAGCCTTCTTCTCTGATTTTGCACAGGCTGCGAAGATACACATGCATCCCACAAGTAAAAATGAAAGTACGATCATGCGAAGCGCTGTTTGTCGTGTTCTCATGCTGCCGTCCTCTCGTACAACTTGGTTTCTATATAGCCTATGCGCAAATCCTCTGTTTAGAACTTATTTTTCATAGCAGGAAAATACCGCCTGTTTCTTCTCATCGGAAAGCTTCGGTGTGATAAGGCTCACAACCGGCACGATGATAAGTCCGGCAAGCATTGCAAATGCACCACAGTTGATCGGCGACTGCAACACAGTTGGGAATGATGCTCTTGCAAGCATGTTTGCTACCATGATGCCACTGCCAAACAGGAAATTCACAAGCACGGCAGCCTTTGTCACGCCCTTCCAGTACAGGCTGTAGATAAACGGTGCAAGGAATGCGCCTGCAAGCGCGCCCCACGAAATACCCATAAGCTGTGCGATAAATGTCACGCCGCTCTTATACTGTACAACCGCGATTACTGCGGAGATTGCGATAAATACAACGATGAAGATCCGCATGATAAATACCTGCTTCTTCTCTGTCATCTCTTTCACGATCGTGCCACGGATCATATCCAGCGTCAGTGTCGAAGAAGATGCGAGCACCAGTGACGACAATGTGGACATTGACGCAGAAAGTACCAAGATTACAACAACCGCGATCAAAAATGGTGATAACTTCTCGATCATCGCCGGGATGATCGCATCATAGCCCTGTGCCGCGATGTCAATATCATACAGTCTGCCGAAACCACCGAGGAAATAACAGCCACCTGCTACAATGATTGCGAAGATTGTGGATATTAAGGTGCCTTTTCCGATGGACTTCTCATCCTTGATCGCATAAAACTTCTGTACCATCTGAGGAAGTCCCCATGTGCCAAGCGACGTCAGGATCACAACACACAAAAGTCCGAAAGGATCCGGTCCGAAGAACGATGCAAATGCTCCCGGTGTGGAAGTTGCCTGCGCATCCTCTACTCGTGCCAATGCATCGATTGCCTGCATGAATCCACCATTGGATTTTAATACCGATACAATGACCGCGATGATTCCGATAATCATGATACAGCCCTGGATAAAATCATTGATGGCTGTCGCCATGTAACCGCCTGCGATTACATAGATACCGGTAAGTACTGCCATCACGACGATGCAGACTGTATAATCCAGATGAAACGCCATCCCGAACAATCTTGAAAGTCCGTTGTAAAGCGATGCCGTATACGGAATCAGGAATATAAATACGATCAGGGACGCCAAGATCTTAAGCATCTTCGAATCAAACCGGACACCGAAGAATTCCGGCATCGTCTTACTCTCTAAATGCTGGCTCATTGTCCTCGTCCGTCTGCCGAGCACATTCCATGCAAGCAGGGAACCGATAAATGCATTTCCAAGACCGATCCATGTGGAAGCAAGACCGAACTTCCATCCGAACTGTCCCGCATATCCGATAAAGATAACGGCGGAAAAGTATGAGGTTCCGTATGCAAATGCAGTCAGCCATGGTCCAACATTTCTTCCACCTAATACAAATCCATTGACATCGGTCGCATGCTTCCGGCAGTAGACGCCGACACCGATCATCACTCCAAAGAATATTACTAACATGATAATTTTAATCGCCATTTTCTCTCTCCTTTTTCTTCTGTCTGGTGATTGTAAATTCCTTCAATCTAACTCTTTATATCTCCATTGCGTTATTGCGTAACGCTTTACTGTATTAAAGTAATCTGGTTATAAGAAAAGGGATGCCGACAAGCATCCCTGTCTCTTATCTTCTTTTAGTATTCAAATTTCTTCTCGAAGTAAGCCTTCAGATCTTCGATCTTCACACGCTCCTGTTCCATCGTATCACGATCACGGACAGTTACAGCGCCGTCTGTCTCAGACTCGAAATCGTAAGTTACACAGAACGGAGTACCAATCTCATCCTGTCTTCTGTAACGCTTACCGATGTTTCCTCTGTCATCAAACTCACAGTTGTATGTCTTTGCAAGCTCTGCATAGATCTTCTCTGCACCTTCGTTCAGCTTCTTAGAAAGCGGAAGCACACCAACCTTAACCGGTGCTAATGCCGGATGGAAATGAAGTACGGTTCTCATATCCGGCTTCTCCTCGGTTCCGATGTTCTCCTCATCATAAGCGGCACAGAGGAATGCAAGTGTCACACGGTCTGCACCTAATGATGGCTCAACAACATATGGAATATACTTTTCCTTCTTCTCATCATCGAAGTAATCCATTGGTTCACCGGATGTATTCTGATGCTGTTTCAGATCGTAATCGGTACGGTCTGCGATTCCCCACAGCTCGCCCCAGCCAAATGGGAACAGGAACTCAATATCCGTTGTACCCTTGCTGTAGAAGCAAAGCTCCTCCGGAGAATGGTCACGTGCACGCATCTCATCATCCTTGATGCCAAGATCCTTCAGCCAGTTAATACAGAATTCTCTCCAGTAACGGAACCATTCCATATCTGTACCAGGCTCGCAGAAGAACTCCAGCTCCATCTGCTCAAACTCTCTTGTACGGAATGTGAAGTTACCCGGTGTGATCTCGTTACGGAAGGACTTACCGATCTGACCGATACCGAAAGGAATCTTCTTACGGGATGTACGCTGTACATTCTTGAAGTTTACGAAGATACCCTGTGCTGTCTCCGGTCTTAAGTAAACTGTATTCTTTGCATCCTCGGTTACACCCTGGAATGTCTTGAACATCAGGTTGAACTGACGGATACCAGTAAAGTTATGCTTGCCGCAGCTTGGACAGCAGATATGCTTCTCTTCCACGTACTGCTCCATCTGCTCGTTTGTCCAGCCGTCAATGGAACCCTCGATCTCGATTCCGTTGTCAGCCATATAATCTTCAATCAATTTATCTGCACGAAAACGCTCGTGACACTCTTTACAGTCCATCAGAGGATCTGCAAATCCACCCAAGTGACCGGATGCCACCCATGTCTGTGGATTCATAAGAATGGCACAATCCACACCTACGTTGTAAGGATTCTCCTGAATGAACTTCTTCCACCATGCTTTCTTCACATTGTTTTTGAGCTCAACTCCAAGGTTTCCGTAATCCCATGTATTGGCAAGTCCGCCATAGATTTCAGAACCCGGATACACAAATCCTCTGTTCTTTGCAAGCGCTACGATTTTGTCTAAAGTCTTTTCCATATTTTGTAAACCTTCCTTCCTCTCGCACCGGAGTGTGCGGATTCTTATTATTTTTCGGTGTGACTTTCTTCACCATATGAAACATACAACATTTTACAGGCTAATGATTCAGATTGCAACCATATTTTTGAAATTCATCCTCTACCGTACAATTTTATGCGTCGGACTTTTACAGAGATGATAGTATTTCCAGCGATTTGAATTCGCGGTCAACATACGCTTCCCGGAAACGGTCTGCCACGAACTTTAATTCTGCCATCGCATCCTCACTTAACTGAAACGCATACAACTTCGTAAGATCTGCCGACTGGATATATTGCAAAGTATAGATAAGTGTTTCTGATACCGTCCGTGTAAGCTTCAACTCTTTTCCGCAGGCATCACACAGAAGCCCGCCTGCCTTCGCATTGAAATATTTCAGTTCCTTCTTATTGCAGCGTACACATGTATATGCATGAATTCCCTGTCCTTCGATATCCATCAGCCGTACCTCGAACACATAGCGGATCAGCTGATTGTCCACGGTTCCCTGTTCAAGTGCTTTAAGGGTTACATAAAGTAGATTCAGCTCGTTCACACAGTAACTGCCCTCTCTTGTATAATAGGACATAAACTCACACACATACGATGCATAGCACAGCTTCTCCATATCCAAAGGAAGTCCGGAAAAATATTCCCGGACCTCCGCTTTGACTAACGTATAGGAATCTCTTCCCGGAAATACAGTAAAGGTACCCATCACGAAACTCTGGCTCGCCGCCCGAAGCTGGCTTACTGCCTTTCTGGCACCATTTGCAAACACTGTGATCTTTCCGCGTTCCCTGGTCAGTATGACCAACCGCTTGTCGTACTCCTTCACAAGTGTTGCATATAAAATTATACCCGTTACCTGTATTTCCTCACGCATGTTCTGTTATCTCTCTATTTCTTTTCCCGGTAATGACTCATCCGGATACGTATGGTAATATAAATCACAAGTACGATGGCCGCACCAACGAAAATCCATATCTGTACCGGCACATCCTCAATATTATAACACCGGACATTGATCCACATCTGATTGATTTCCTTATTCGCCGTATCATCAAAATACTGCATGACTGCACTCCGTTGCAGTACCTCCTGCGTCGGATACTGTGCAAACAACTGTCTGCGCGTCTGTTCTTCCGGCACAGTCATAATATAATCTTCATTGGAATCATCCCCACAGAAGAAGAAACCAACCGGATACTCTGTTGTATCCTCTTCATCATCCTCTGCCTCATAATTCCATTTCAGATAATCATAGACTGTATCATCGTCACCGCCACTGATCACCGATGTATAACCAATGTAATACATGTTACGCACCGCATTGTCCGGACGCGATACAAAATTCACAAACGCTTCCGCAGCCTGCTGTTTTTCCGCATCCTGTCCGATTCCGCTTTTCAGCATAACCCAGCCGTCAAACCACAGGTTCGTCGACTCCTCCGGCACCGCAAAATTCAGATAGAAATCATCCTCTTCTGCCTGATCCATCGCATAGACAGCATCTCCGGACCACTGGTAGTTTGCAACGACCTTTCCACTGATCATATCTGCTTTACCGCTGTCGGTCTCAAACGAATAAACATTACCCTGCATATCCTGCAGGATGTCCTCTACATTCTCAATCGTATCAGAATCCACATCATTCATGATCTGCATCAACCGTTCCTGATAATCCGGTGCATTGCGGAGCGATTCATCCATCAGTTCATCTTTTCTGTAAGAACCAAGTGCCGCAAAATAAGAATCCCGGACATTATCCTTGATCGTAACCTGACGCTTGAACTTGTCATTTAGAAACACATCCCAGGTAGATGCTTCCTCTTCTGTCATCTTCTCCGGATTGTAGAGAACACCGGTAACGCCCCACATATAGCCTGCCGCATATTTACTCCACGACTCACCGCCGATCTCATTTTCATCAAACGTATCCTTAATATAATCGGATACCCCGCGCACATAGTAATTATCCGGATTGTCCGTATCATAAAAGCCTTCTGAAAACGGCACCAGTTTCTTCTCTGCCATCAGCTTCATGATCATATAGTCAGACGGACAGACAAGGTCATACACATCGCCGAGTGTCAGCTGATTATACAGATCCTCGTTCGTACCGAAGCACGAATACTCAACCTCCACGCGCTTGCCATACGTCTTGTAATACCACTCGGTGAAATCATCGACCATCGAATTCTCACCGAAGATCTCCGCACCATTTTCAAGCTCCATGCGTTCTTCCTCATCCCAGTCACCAAGATCGATATATTCCTCCCAGTTGCAGACACGCAGCTTGATCACGTCGTCATTTCCCTGTGCGTGTGTGATCTTTGTTCCCGGCACCATCGCCAGAAATGTCATCATAGCTGCCGCCGCAACGGCTGTCACACGTTTTAACATCTTATTTCTCATTGCGGACACCTCCTTTTTCAGAGGTTGTCTTTCTGCCAGCCACATTCATGACAACCACTGCCAGAATAACGATCAGGAAGATTACTGTTGAAAGCGCCCAGAGTGCAGTTTTAATCTCTGTCTGTGAACCCTTGGTTGCATTGACAACATACGTACTGATCGTGTTAAACGTTGCCGGTTTTGTATAGCTTGCAATGAAATAATCATCAAGCGAAAGTGTGATTGCCAGCGCAAATCCGGATACGATACCCGGCATGATCTGCGGGATTACAACCTTACGGAGTGCCATCGACGGAGACGCGCCTAGATCCATTGCCGCCTCATACAGACTTGCATCCATCTGCTTTAATTTCGGAACCACAGACAGGTACACAAATGGAGCAGATAACACTACATGTCCGATCAGCAGCGGCACATAGCTTTCCTTATTCATGCCAAATGCAACGATCAGCAGCACGCAGATGGAAAAACCGGTTACAACATCTGCATTGACAACCGGAATCTGGTTGGCTGTGTTAATAAAGTTCTTCGCAAGTTTCTTCGAATAAAACGCACCAATCGCACCCATCGTTCCAAGGATTGTAGCAAGCAGAGATGAAACAAGTGCCAGAAGAACCGTCCCGACAATCATATCCCGAAGCTCGCCCTTTGTGAACAGTGTTACATAATTCTGCATAGAAAATCCGTGGATTGAACCGATATTCCCGGAATCCGTAAAGCTGTATACCGCCAGAATCAGAATCGGTGCATAGATAACGAGCAGCATAAGAATCAAAAATAGTTTTCCAATCGTCTTTCTCATCAGATCAGTGCACCTCCTCTTCCCTCGTCCTCATCCGAGTATTTGTTCGTAAAGAGGGTGAAGATCAATATGATCAAAAGCAGGATCAGTGCGATCATTGATCCATTGTGCCAGTCGTAGGATGCAAAATAGCTTCCGATCAGACTACCCATAATATACGTGCTGTTATAAAGCATATCCAGCACAACATAGTTTGTCATAGATGGCAGAAATACCATCATGATTCCGCTGATAATGCCAGGCACGGAAAGTGGCAGTGTCACCTTCAGGAATGTCTGTACCGGATTCGCGCCAAGGTCACCTGCCGCCTCTATCAGACTCGTGTCTAACTTCATCAGCGTCGTGTACATCGGCAGAATCATGAATGGAAGAAAATCATACGTCATGCCGATGACAGAATTTAAAAACGGATGCAGGGCAAGATTCCCCTCTAACACCGTAAGTATCTCTTTTAATGCAGTGATACGCAATGTGAAATTGATCCACATCGGCATCACAAATGCAACTAAGATCACACTCTTATGCCGCATATTGCTGCGCGCTAAGATATACGCAATCGGATATGCAAGCAGTACACAGACGCAGGTCGTCACAACCGCCAGCGCAAAGCTGTACGCAAGTGTACCGATCGTATTCGGGCTCGTAAAAAATGCCGCCAGATTCTGCACGGTAAACTGACCTTGTCCGTTTGTAAACGCATAATATAAAAGAACAAACAATGGGGCTACTACAAACAGCAATAGAAAAAGTACATAAGGTATACCCAGTCCGCTCTTTACAAAACGTGAAGAACGCATACAATATCACTCCTTTTCTATTTCTTGATGGAAAACTGGATATGCTCCTCCGGAATAACCAGACTTACATAGTCATCCATATTCCACAGGTATTCATCGTTAACGATGAAATCTTCATCCATATCCGTACGGACCACGTAGCTGTAATGATCACCCTTGTAGATCAGGTTGATGATATGTCCGCAGACGATACCCTCTTCCTCATTATCGCTCATGGAAATATGCCGTGGCTTGATTGCAAGCACGACCTTCAGTTTCTCATAATCAATCACGTCACCATGTGCATCTAAAAGCTCATGCGCGTCGTTGAACTTAGAACCCGGAATGATCTTCGTCAGATCACACTGGATCTTTCCATCAAAGATTGTAAGCTCATAATTCTTGTCTACATCACTCTCGATCTTATTCAGTGTGTGTTCCGGAATCATGATATGGATACCGTCCGGTTCCACATTCAGTCCAACCTGGCTTCCAACCGCTGCGGTCTTCGTCGACTGGATCACGATCTCGTTCTTGCCAGATTCCACTGTGATCTCATAGTGGACACCCTTGAATACAACCGATGTAACCGTTCCTGTGATTGCACCATTCTCAGGCGTTGTGATCTCCACATCCTCCGGACGCACAACAACTTCCACCAGCCGTCCATGCTCGACATCATCCACACAGGTAAATTCCGCTCCGCAGAAACGCACCTTGAGCTTGTCTGTCATAATGCCCGTAAAAATATTACTCTCACCGATAAAGTCTGCAACAAATGCATTTTTCGGCTCATTATATATATCCTCAGGAGTTCCGATCTGCTGCATACGTCCTTCGGACATGACAACGATCTTGTCCGACATCGTAAGTGCCTCCTCCTGATCGTGTGTTACATAGATAAAGGTAATGCCAAGTCTTTCATGCATACTTTTCAGTTCAAGCTGCATCTCCTTGCGCATCTTTAAGTCGAGCGCACCGAGCGGCTCATCGAGAAGCAGGATCTGCGGCTCATTGACCAGTGCACGTGCGATTGCGATTCGCTGCTGCTGTCCACCGGACAAGGTTGCTACCTTCCGCGTCTCAAACCCTTCTAAGTCTACCATCTCCAGAACTTTCTTTACCTTCCGCTTAATCTCGTCCTTCGGCAGCTTCTTAAGCTTTAATCCAAAGGCGATATTGTCAAAAATGTTTAAATGTGGAAACAATGCATACCGTTGAAATACTGTGTTGATCGGGCGTTTGTTTGGTGGTAGATTTCCAATCTCTTTACCATCTAGCAGTATTTCTCCCTCTGTAGGAATTTCAAAGCCCGCAATCATGCGGAGTGTTGTGGTTTTACCACAGCCCGAAGGCCCTAAAAACGTTACGAATTCGCCCCTTTTTACCGTAAGGTTAAAATCCTCTACAGCGACAAACCCATCCTCAAATGTTTTTGTGATGTGCTTTAGCTCAATAATGTTTGTTGAACTAGTGTTGTTTTCCAATAAACTCTCATCCTCCTTGTGTTCCTGACATCCTTATCCATGGCATTGGCGGATGCAGGCCAGATTTTTCTTTCGTATTCTCTACGAAAATGCATAAAAATATGCCTGTTTTTTCTTACAAAAACAAGCATATTTTATCAGATTCATATTCTATTTACAATCAATTTTTTAACGTCTGTGATATTTTCTGTCTTCCTCTTCATACTTCGGGGAGCACGTAAGCTGGACACCTATTTTCTTCAGGAGTTGCTCATCCACCGATGAAAGCAATACTGTCGAATGTGCCTGACAATTCTTCAATTTTGAGAGCTGCTCAATTGCAAGCTTTGCTTTTTCATCCTGTGCCGCCGTCGTGGAAAGCGCAATCAGAATCTCATCGGTATGCAGCCTTGGATTGTGGCTTCCAAGATACTGGATTTTGAGACGCTGGATCGGTTCGATGGCTTCCTTGGATACTAACTGTACTTCATGTGGAATTCCGGCAAGTACTTTAAGCGCATTCAAGATTGCAGCTGCCGATGCACCGAGCAGATCTCCGGTCTTTCCGGTTACGATCGTGCCGTCTGCAAGCTCGATTGCCATCGCCGGATGTCCGGTCTCCTCTTCCCTTGCCAATGCTTTCTTTGCCACCAGGCGGTCCTCCATAGAGACACCCGCCTGCCGCAGTAAAAGTTCTAACTTATTCTTGTCATCCTTCGACTGTCCGTAACGCTTTCTGTCACACAGGCACCGATAATACCGGCGGATGATCTCCTGTGCCGATGCATCGCGGCATACCTGATCGTCAATGATACAATTTCCAGCCATATTGACACCCATATCCGTTGGGGACTTATACGGACTGCTTCCGGCGATCAGTTCAAACATTGTCGCAACAACCGGGAATATCTCGATATCGCGGTTGTAATTAACGGTTGTCTCACCATATGCTTCGAGATGAAACGGATCGATCATATTGACATCATTTAAGTCCGCTGTCGCTGCCTCATAGGCAAGATTGACCGGATGCTTGAGTGGCAGATTCCAGATTGGGAACGTCTCAAACTTCGCATACCCGGCTTTCACGCCACGCTTATATTCATGGTAAAGCTGAGACAGGCAGGTTGCCATCTTTCCACTGCCCGGTCCCGGTGCCGTAATGACAACAAGCGGGCGCTCTGTCTCGATATATTCATTCTTTCCATACCCCTCATCACTCACGATATGGGCAATATCACTTGGGTATCCGACAATCTTATAGTGACGGTAAGACTTGATTCCAAGCTCTGCAAGCTTCTTGCGGAAAAGCTCTGCCGATGCCTGCCCGGCATACTTCGTCAGACACACACTGCCAACATACAGTCCTACTGCCTGGAATTCGTCGATCAGACGCAGCACATCCATATCATATGTAATTCCATAATCATCACGTACCTTGTTATTCTCGATATCCTCTGCACTGATTACGATCACGATTTCAGCCTGGTCTTTTAACTGTAACAGCATCTGCAGCTTCGAATCCGGCTGAAATCCCGGAAGCACACGTGACGCATGATAGTCATCAAAAAGCTTGCCTCCAAACTCCAGATATAATTTATTATCAAACTGCGCGATCCGGTCACGTATGTGCTGTGACTGCATCTCTAAGTACTTTTGGTTGTCAAAACCGATCTTCATCTTAATTTTCCTCCCGATAACCGTAATTACGAAGTAAGGTATCGCTGTCTCTCCAGTCCTTCTTTACCTTTACCCATAGCTTTAAATTCACTTTCATGTCCAGCAGATTTTCCATGCTGATACGTGCTTTCGTACCAATCTTCTTAAGCATTGCACCCTGCTTTCCGATAATAATCCCCTTGTGGGAATCCCGCTCACAGATAATTGTTGCCTCAATATCCATGCAACTGCCATCCGGACGTTCCTTCATCCGGTCGATCACAACGGCGATACCATGCGGAATCTCTTTGTCCAACTGTCTGAGTGCCTGTTCACGGATCATCTCCGCCACAATCTGGCGTTCCGGCTGATCGGTAATCGTATCCTCATCGTAAAACTGCGGTCCAAACGGAAGCAGCCGCTTTAACGTCTTAATAAGCTCCGCCTGATTGTGTCCGCGCAGTGCAGAAACAGGAACAATCGCATCAAAATCATGTACCTCTTTGTATGTGTTTATAGCATCTGCAACTGCCTGTTTATCCACGGTATCCGTCTTGTTGATAACAAGCACCACCGGCGTATTTACCTTACTTAGCACATCAATGATATGACGCTCTCCCGCACCGATAAATGTCGTCGGCTCCACGATCCACATGACGATATCCACCTCATTCAATGTGGAGTACGCAACATTCATCATATACTCGCCAAGCTTATTTTTCGCCTTGTTGATACCCGGTGTATCCAGGAACACAATCTGTCCTTCATCATCCGTATATACTGTCTGGATCCGGTTTCTCGTCGTCTGCGCTTTGTTGCTTGTAATCGCAATCTTCTGTCCGATCAGATGATTCATCAATGTGGACTTTCCCACATTCGGACGTCCGATGATTGCAACAAAACCGGATTTGTATGTCGATAAGTTATCCATATGTCTCTCCCTGTGTATTGTACCTAAAATACGCTCTTTACTTCTGTAAATGCATCCTTCGCAGCTTCGATCCGCGCTTCATCGCCGATTGCACAGATCACACCTCCATCGACAGCCGCTTCCACATATCCGGCAAGTCCACGGATTACTTCCGGGGTTGCGCCAAGCACTTCATCTCTTGTCCGCTGCAGATCCGCATCGTCGATTCCCATCAGATAACAAATCAGACTGAAATTGCCATCTGCGGATGGTGTAAGCGGTGCATCCATCCTGCTGATCGCACCGATGATATATTTCGTCATGTCTCTTTCGTCTGCTTCAAAGTTCTTCACATACTCCGGTGCTTTCTTATAGATTTCATACGTCTCTAATAAATTCGGATCACGGTATGAAGTTAAATACGCGTTTCCACTCCGATTGAAGCTGCACATACAGCCGTAAGCACCACCCTTCACACGCACATTGATCCACAGATAATCATATGAGAAGATACACTGCAATACATTCAAAGCGCCTGTATACTCATAGCCACGTTCACAGAAATTACCGGCTGTTGCTACATACTGTACCTGACTTGCCGTCTTGAAGCCCTCGTTCTTCTTTACTACCGGAATTTCCTTCACATTCTCAAACGCCAGTCTTGTCGAAAGCTTGCAGGAAAATCCCGTCAGACTCTCAGTCAGCGTATCCTCCGGCTTCTTATCGGAAGTAAAGTTCACGAGCAGGGAATCTCTGCGCAGAAGCTGGCCAAGTACCTCTTGCAGATCAGCAGCCAGTCCCTCATAGCGTTCTTCGAAATGATCATCCAGATCTGACAGATACATATAATAATCCACACCCTCTGTCAGTTCTTTCACAACACCTATTTTAGAAATATATGCCGTTGCGCGTCCCGCCGCTGTTGTATGTCCGTTCGCAAGCAGATCGTCTTTCATTGCTGCACGCGTCTCTGCAATAATCTCCTTTAATCGCTTCTTATCCGAAAGCTTCGAGGTGAACAAAATCTCCTCAATCAATTCCATTGCCTTATCGAGCTGTTCATCCAGCATCTTTGCACTGACGACAAAATGTGTCACATAACCGCCATATTCTTTCTTATTGGTGACCGTTGTACTGAATCCAATGCCACCGGTGTACAGATTGATCTCGTTCGACAATTCACTGTAACTGAAATGCTCCGTATCCACATACTTAAAAATTTCCGTCAAAAGTGCAATTACCGGGAACTTATCATAGTCGATATCATCCATACAGAAATTCAAGCTGAGATACGTGATTCCGTTTGTGAAAATATCATGACTTAGTACCTTGACATGTTCAATCTCCAGAATGTGGTTATTTATTTTCTTGGCATGCTTCTCGATATCATCGATTGCAAGCATCGGAATCTTCTTCAAGTCTTCCTCCGCATCACCGGAACTCTGGTACTCCTTCAGATGCATCATGTTCGCACGGATCTCCTCGATATCCGCCGCAGAAAGCGTCTCCTTATATGCCGCAAGCCGTGCCTTCTCACGCTCTGCAATCTCATTATTAAGGCCCTTCTTTGGCATCAGCAGACAATATGACTTGTGCGTATTCTGTAAAATATACTGCTTGATCAGAGCTTCAAAATATCCGGTCTCTACATCCTGCTTCAACGCATCATACACATCGTTCAGGCTGAACAGATCAAGCGCTGCCGCATCATCATAAAGCCATGTAGAAAATGCATTTAACCCAAGCATCAGCCCCTTCGGGAATCGTCCAAAGTTTCCTTCCTTGTGCTTAAACTCAAAATAATTGATTGCCGCAAGCAGCGATTTCTTATCCATACCCTGCTCCACAATGGAAGCAAGCGTATCCTCAAGCACCTGTATAAATCGTTCTAAATCTTCTGCATTCGCATTCTTTGCAATGATTGAGAAGTTCGGCTGTTTGATACCGTCATCAAAGGATGACAGAATATCCTTGCCAAGTCCTGCATCAATCAATGCCTTTTTGAGCGGTGCGCCCGGTGCTGACAGCAAGGCATATTCAAGAATCGCGAATGCTGCACATAATTTCTTATCCGCACTTGTACCGATAACCATATTGTATGCCAGATATGTGTTATCCTGCTCGGATTCGTTCTCAGAAATTGAGTAATATGCCCGTTCCGTTACCGGTTTTTCAAATGCCGGCTCGTCTGTCAGAGCCGAATCAATCTCCGCATAATCAAAATTCTGTAAATATTCCTCATCAATAAATGTAAGCTCCTCTGCAGCATCCATATCTCCATACAGATAGATATAACTGTTGCTCGGATGATAATACCGCTTATGAAACGCAATAAAATCCTCCTGTGTCAGATTCGGGATTGCCTCCGGATCTCCGCCGGATTCAAAGCCATATGCTGTATGTGGAAGCAGCGACTTCTCAATAATTCGGTAAAGCTGCTGTTCCGGTGAGGAATACACGCCTTTCATTTCATTGAATACAACACCATTATAGGTTAGCTCACCTGTCTGGTCATCGATTTCATAATGCCAGCCCTCCTGCATCATGATTTCTTTCTTCTCATACATATTCGGATAAAAAACTGCATCCATATAAACATGCATCAGATTATGAAAATCCTTCTCATTCAGACTTGCAAGCGGATACACAGTCTTATCCGAATAAGTCATTGCATTTAAGAATGTATTCAGACTGCCCTTGCAAAGCTCCACGAACGGATCCTTAACCGGGAATTTTCTGGAACCACAAAGCACCGAATGTTCTGTGATATGCGGCACACCGGTATCGTCGGCTGGCGGTGTCCGAAAACCGATTGTAAATACTTTGTTCGTATCATCGTTCTCAATCACAGCCACCCGTGCCTTTGTCTTATTGTGGGACAGGATATACCCGTATCCGTTAACTTCCTTCAATTCCTTCTTTTCCACTACCGTATATGCGGTCAGTTTTTCTAAATTACTCAAACGATTCATCCTCCATCATCTATTTCAAATTCTCCGGTCCAAAGCTTTCCGGAAGCAGTTCTTCCAATGTATATACCTTATACTCCTCTATTGTGCGTGCTAAAATCACGGCAAATGCGGATGGATTAACGAACTCCCGCAGCACCTGTCTGCACACACCACACGGTGCAGTGTATCCGGTCTGCGCAAGCGCATCTTCATCAAGTTTCCCGCCTACGATCGCAATTGCCGTAAATTCCCTGCAGCCTTCACTCACAGCCTTAAACACAGCTGTCCGCTCTGCACAGTTTCCCGGTGTAAATGCTGCATTCTCAATATTACATCCGGTGTATATCTTCGTATCTGCCCCAAGCAATACCGCCCCGACTGCAAACTGCGAATATGGGGCGTATGCAAATTTACGTGCATCTGCTGCGATCCGGATTAGATTCTGTATCTCTTTCTTTGCTAATTCCATATACTGTTTTTCCTGTATTATTTTATCTACGAAATCGTATTTTAAGCTTCTATTATACTGTAATCAACAACAGCTTTGACATCGCCCGCCTCTTTGCCGCTCATCTTGACGATCACATGTGTTTCCGTTCCGCCGTCTGTTTTATTCTCCAACTGTGCACGCTCGATCACAAGAGTCTCCCTATACCGCGCCTGACTCTTATATTCCACGCGGATCCGACTGACACGCGTGATATCCTCGAGATATTCATTGGCAAGCAGGATATATTTTGCGTTACTCATATGTCCGTTGTAATCGATGTCGGCTTTTGGCACAACTACTGTGTCAACGACCTCGAATTCCTTCGGCAGACGGATCTTTCTACCGCATCTTTCCATCGGATACCGCGGTTTGATCTCATATCCCTTTGCATCCTCTTCTTCAATCCGAACCGGATGCTTCGTCTCCATATCCATGAGTGTCCACATCGAATCTGCACAGACAATATCCTCGCCGTTCTCATCTGTCACAATAACATTACGATAGCCGATGGATGTTGCAAATTCATACGCCCAGGTCTTCACGCTTATCTCCTCGAACATCTTCGGAATACGGCGGATCTCAATATTCCAGCCGATTGCGAACCAGGTCCGCTTATGCTCAAGCATATAGTCAATGCCTCTGCCTACCGACTCGGAGTTGATGTTGACACAATCCTGCATGGCATCCATCAGACTCCCAAACGACATTCTTCTTGTTGCATCAACATCTGAAAAAAGTACTTTTTTATTATATGTGTACATAGTATACCCCTTTATCACGCACGGCTTTCGTGACAGGTGAAATAAATCACCTGATATTCCTTTGCGATTTCTCTTATAAATGCTTTTCCATGCTCTATTTTTTCCTCATCGAGATTCACAAACGGATCATCCAGAATCAGAAACGGCTTTTCCTCCCGGTACATGGCATCCGCAAATGCAAGACGCATACACAAACCGGTCATATCCTGATATCCCCGGCTGAAATATCCCATATCCCGGTACATTCCCTGCTCCTGCCTTTCCATCCCGAACGTCGCCGTAAGTCCATACGCTGTTCCGTCTTCACCTGCTAACATCCGGTAATACCTCCGGAATGCATCCATAACCGGTGCCTGATAGCGTGCACCGTAATTTTCCTTTGCCTGCATCAAAAAAGCCTTAGTCTTTTGTATTATATCACATTTTTCCCGAAGCGTAATCAATTCTTCATTAAGAGATTGCAATTTTCTTTCCTTTTCCGTCAGTGTGTCAAACTCGCTCTCCAACTCATCAAGTCTCCGGCTGTATTGCAGGATCTGCCTCGACAGCGTCTCCATCTCTGATGCCCGCTGTTGCTGCTGTTCTTCCGAAAGCGGATTTGGCTGCTCCGGCTTTGTCTCCGGTCGTTGTTTTCTCCTGCTTATCGCATAGCCAAGCAGCATAAAAGCACCTGCAGCTACACTGAATCCACCACAGATGAGGATCAACATGCGATACCCTTTGCCTGCGGCAAGCAGTGCATATACGATTACAAGCAGACCTAATACAACACCTGTGATACCTTTATATTTGCGCTGTGCGTTTTTTTCATTTTTTCTGTGCTGCAAGCTATCTGCCTGTTCCTGTCCGGATGAACTTGTAGCTTTTTTCTCATCGTTTTCCCCAGACATTTTCCCTGCGACACATGCATTCCAGTGTGCCTTCACTGCCGTCAACTGGTTTGAAACCGAGTCTAATTCTTCCTGCACTGCAGTTTTTTCCTGTATCTCCTGGGCAAGCACTCGCGCTTCCCGTTCGAGCTTCGCAAGTTTTCCGGTGCTCCGCTTATCTGATAACTGATTGATCGCATCGGCAAGCTTTTTATTTGCCACGTCATAGCTTGCCATATTCTCAGTCTCTTCCATCTGATTGCCAAGCTTCGCACTCACACTATCTGTCGCCGCAAACGCCGCACACTCCGCCTGACCGATATAGATGGTCCGCTGAAAGGACTCCGCATCGATTCCGAACAACTCCTGCCCGGCCTGTTCCGTGTAATCCGTACTGTCAAGCAAAGTATCCGCATCTTGTAACCGGAAGGAATCGCCCTTTGCCGTCTTCCCGAAGACACGCGACAACAGATAATATTTTCCGTCCACCGTAAATGTAACCTGCCCGCCATAGGTACCACCCTGCCACGGCTGATAACGCTTCCGTTCCTTCTCGATTTCCGTCCGCTTTGTCTCCCCGGCAAAGCCATAGAACATTACACGAATAAATGCCGCAAACGTGCTTTTCCCTGCACCGTTCGGAAGCACAATGGCATTATATCCATCTGCAAAATCATAGGAGAAATCCGACAATTTTCCAAAGTTTTCAATATGACATGTCAGTAGTCTCATACGAACGCCTCCCCGGCAAGTGCCAATATCCCTGTCTGGATAATCTTTGCCTTCTCCTCTTCCGAAAGACCGGTCTGTGCCTGAACCAGCCGTACAAATTCCCCCTTTAATGACGCATCATATGTATATGCCGCATAGTCAATCTCCGGCACGATCCGGTTCACAACCTTTACATAAAAAAAAGATTGCGCAAGCTGCATCGCAAGCAATTCTACATCTACTTCCACACCTGCAGGCAGACTGCCGGTCAGACAGACCTTCACCAGATCGGCAGACTGCACTTGCATCTCCTGTAACGTCTCTCTGACAGCATCTAAGACATCCACTCCGGATGCGCATCCACTTACATCCACCGATGTTTCCCACAGTCTGCGGCTTGCAAACGGGACAAAAGTATCCTGCAGCTTATGATGTGCAGCGTCAATATCAAGCAGACAGAACCCATGTAAACCGCATTCATCAAAGCCTCTGCCCTCTAAACAACCGGGATACACATAAATTCCCCTTGTAGCGAGCTGCCCGCGCTTGTATGTATGGATATGCCCGAGTGCCAGATAATCGATTCCCTTATTTTGTAATAAAGCAAGTGGAATCTGTTCCGCATCCTGTCTTGACCCACTTGCGTAGGGTGTCTCCTGCCCATGCAGCATTACAAGATTGATATGCTTCGGATCAAGTCTGAGTGATGTATATAACGTCTGTACATTTCGTGCAGAGCTCTCAGTTCCCGTGATCACGATTGTCGCACCATCTTCTTCCCACGCATATGAACGCCATGTATCACCAAACAGCTTCAGGTTATCCGGGATTTTCTCTAATGACTGCAGAAAACCATCTGCATCATGATTTCCACGCAGATAGAAAAACAAGATTTCCGGATGTCCAATGATTGCAGAAAGCACGGCATCCCCAGTTGTCCGGTCAACCTTCTTCGTATCAAACAGGTCTCCGGCGATGAGTATTCCATCCACCGATTGCTCTGCGGCATAATCCACCATGCGTAAAAACGTATGCAGAATCTCAGTTCTCCGCTGTTTCCGTTTCTCTCCGTCCAGATGTGTAGACAGGGAGGAATTCAAATGAATATCCGCACAATGTATTAATTTCATCCGTTACCCCTTTCTGTCAATTTCTAAAATATTTCAAGTCCTAACTTGTTCTTCCATCTCAACACATGTGCAACTGCCATGTCTATCTGAGACTCGTCGATTTCTCCATCTTTGACCGCCTGTAACACAGCCTTGAACTGCTCCTGATAGTTCGTAGAAAGAAGCATATCATTTCCTGCTTTGACCGCCTGCACTGCCGCCTCATCCAGATCATATCCCGCAGACACCCCGCTCATCATCAGATCATCGGTGATCACCACACCGTCAAACTGCAATACGTTCCGAATCTCGTCGTGCACCTTTGCCGACAGGGATGCCGGATATGTATCGTCAATCGCAGCAACCACATTGTGACTGACTAAGATACAATCCGCACCTGCATTTACGCCTGCCTCAAACGGAATATAGTCCTGCGTCACAAACTGCTCATACGTCCGCGTGTCTTCAATCCGGTTTACATGGGTATCCCCATTGCTTCCATATCCGGGAAAATGTTTTAATACCGTTCCAATCCGTTGCTTTTGCATTGTCGTAACTACCGTATCGACATATTCCGCTGTCTCCTGTGGATCATCTCCAAAAGACCGTTCATATATAAAATCACTTTTATTTCCGGATAGATCACAGACTGGTGCAAAATTGACATTAATTCCATACGACAACAGTAGCTTTGATTTTTCTTCCGTGTCTTTTCTAATTGCATCCATGCCTCCTGATGCATAGATGGATCTCGGCGAGGCAAAAACATGGTCAGACAGCGCACTATACCGGCTGACACGCGTCACCGTACCCCCTTCTTCATCCGTTCCGATCAGCAATGGGATATCCGAAGCATCCTGAAACGACTGGATCTTCTCTGTCAGCGAATCTGCCGTCTCCCCAGCCAGATCCCCTGCAAACAAAATAATGCCCCCAACCGGATATTGCGTTAGCTCATCCGGTCCGAAGCGTCCATCATTTTTTACAAAAAACATCTGTCCGACTTTTTCTTCCAGACTCATCGTCTGAATCTTGTCCTGTATCCGCACATCAAGCACTGTCATTTGTGCATCCGAAGAAGAATGCGTTCCTTCTTCTGCCGCCTGCTCGGTTGTCGCAGAAATCTGTGTCGTGACTATTTCTTCCGTATCTGACGATTCCGAAGAAGTTCGCTCTCCATCCCGCAGGAGATTTCCCGAACCGAAAATACCAAAAAACACCATACAGATGATCAATATTCCATATATAATTTTTTTATGCCGATGCATCATTGAACACGATTCCGTCTTATTCATAATATTCACGATTTCTCCGTTCTGCGAACTCGTGATTATCATTATACATTACATATAATAATCACGATTTCTCCGTTCTTCGAACTCCCGAAATCGTAACAGCCATGCGCATTCCGGACTATCGTCCTTCATGCTTATGTCTGTTTATCCGTCATATAAATAAGCACCTCCGTCTGCAAGCAGCCTCGCTGCTTATTTGCATGACGGAATTATTATATCATGTATTGATCCGCTTGCTCGTTGTTCCAATCAACCAGATCCTGCAATGTGATATTATCTACGACATCCGATATCGCATCATAGAGTCTCTCCCAGATACGAACCGTCACACAGCTATTTCTTCTCTCGCAGTCAATTGGATTTTGTCCAACGCAGGCAACCGGGGCAAGCTCGCCCTCCGTCAATCGTAAGATCATACCAACCGTATAATCCTTCGGTGTACGAGAAAGCAGATATCCACCCTGTGCGCCTCGGATTCCGCGCACAAATCCCGCCTTATTCAATACTGAAATAATCTGCTCCATATATTTTTCAGATATATTCTGCCTCTTTGCAACGTCTTTTAAACTAATCGGCTCTCCGGTGTTATAAACTGCCAAATCAAGCATCAGACGAAGTGCATACCTTCCCTTTGTTGATATTTTCATGCAAATTCCTCCATAAAGTAACCGATTATATAATTATAAGTTCCGTTGCTTTCCGCAGATACAAAAAATTATATAATCGGCACTAACATAAGTCAAGATAACGAACAATATTTTATCCGTTCATTTTCTTCTCTTTACTGCTCTGCAAATAATGCAGTAGACAGATATCTGTCACCAGAATCCGGAAGTAATGCAACAATTGTCTTGCCCTTGTTCTCCGGTCTCTTTGCAAGGATATCTGCTGCTTTCAATGCCGCACCGGAAGAGATACCAACCAGAATACCCTCGGCTCTTGCAAAGGCTCTTCCCTCTTCAAATGCATCGTCGTTCTCAATCGTAATAATCTCATCGTAGATCTTCGTATTGAGTACCTTTGGCACAAATCCGGCTCCGATACCCTGAATCTTATGGGATCCGGCCTGACCGGTTGAAAGAACTGCACTTGTTGCAGGCTCTACCGCCACAATCTTCACATCCGGATTCTTAGACTTCAGATACTCACCAACACCGGTCAGCGTTCCACCTGTACCAACACCGGCTACGAAAATATCAACCTTACCCTCTGTCTGCTCCCAGATCTCCGGTCCGGTTGTCTTCTTGTGCATCTCGGAATTGGCCGGGTTATCAAACTGTCCAAGGATGATTGCTCCCGGAATAGACTCCTTCAATTCTTCTGCCTTTGCAATGGCACCCTTCATTCCCTTAGAACCATCTGTCAGTACAAGCTCTGCACCATATGCCTTCAGAAGATTTCTACGCTCTACACTCATGGTCTCCGGCAGTGTCAGGATTGCACGATAGCCCTTTGCTGTCGCAACGGCTGCAATACCGATGCCTGTATTTCCGGATGTTGGCTCAATGATTGTTGCGCCCGGCTTAAGTTCTCCCTTTTCCTCAGCATCCTCGATCATTGCAAGTGCAATACGATCCTTTACGGACCCGGATGGATTCAGGTACTCCAGCTTTACGAACAGATTTACATCTGTCACATCTGCCTTCTTCGCATAACGATCTGCCTGAAGCAAAGGTGTATCACCAATCAATTCCAACGCACTTTTAATTACTTTACTCATAATGTCTACCTCCAGATTTTCTTATATTATCTATTGCTTCTCTATTTCCCTATATTCCTACTTTTTAAGTAGGATTTGAGTGTATTATAACACGATAAAACAATTTGTCAATCTCTTTTTTGATTTTTTTAAAATAAAAAGAAACCGCACTTAAACGGTTTCTCTTTTTGACAATTCCCAGAATGCGACCGCACTCGCAGCCGCCACATTCAAGGAATCCACCCCATGTGTCATCGGTATCTTCACGGTATAATCACTGTGCATAATCGTCTCCTGGCGCAGCCCTTCTCCTTCTGTTCCAAGGATCACAGCAAGTTTATCAAGCTTCGCAAACCGCGAATCACAGATCTCACACGAATCATCCCGAAGTGCCATTGCCACACATGGAAAGCCCAGCGTATGAAGTATCTGTGCGGTATCTTCTTCCGTCTTCGGCAGATATGTCCATGGTATCTGAAATACTGTACCCATGCTGACACGGATTGCTCTCCGGTACAGCGGATCCGCACATCCATGTGTTAAAAGCACTGCATCCATGCCAAGTGCCGCCGCCGAACGGAATATTGCTCCGACATTTGTCGGATTCATTACATCCTCAAGTACAGCAATCCGGTGCATATTCCCACATAAGACATCTGCTTCCGGAAGCTTCTTTCTCTCCATCGCACATAACATTCCACGCGTCAGCTTAAAGCCTGTAATCTGCGTCAATATATCAAACTTTGCAGTATAAACCGGAATATCTCCATACCGATTCAACAGCTTCTGTTGTTTGGGCAGTTCTTCCTCATCCATCAGGATCGAGATAGGATGATACCCTGCAGCAAGTGCCCGCTCCACGACGATCGGACTTTCCGCAATAAAGATACCAGGTTTCGGCTCCCGGTAACGAAGAAGCTGCGCCTCTGAAAGTCTGGCGTATATATCCAGATCCGTATCCTGTAAATTCTGTATAGAAATAATATGTGGCATGAACACACATCCCCTTTCCGTGACATGTGTCCATGCCGCAATCTTAACCTTTATTTATGAGAAATAAGCAACACCGGACTCAAAGATCTTCTGATCCTGATCTCCGTAGATATTTACTGCCACAGCAGTTCCTTTACGCTCAGAGTGTGCCATCTTACCAAGTACACGGCCATCCGGGCTTGTGATACCCTCGATTGCGTAGTAAGAACCATTGACATTGTAATATTCATCCATTGTTGGATTGCCATCCATATCAACATACTGAGTTGCAACCTGTCCATTTGCGAAGAGCTTCTCTGTCCACTCCTTGCTTGCAACAAAACGTCCCTCACCATGTGAGATTGGTACAGTATACACACCACCAAGCTTAGCCTTCTGCAGCCATGGACTCTTGTTTGTAACAACCTTTGTATAAACCATCTTGGACTGATGACGGCCGATGCTATTAATCGTCAATGTCGGTGAATCAGCCTCCTGTGGACGAATCTCACCGTAAGGAACAAGTCCGAGCTTGATGAGTGCCTGGAAACCATTACAAATACCAAGTGCCAATCCATCACGTTCATGCAGAAGCTTCATAACCTCATCCGCAATCTTTGCATTCCGGAATGCAGTTGCGATGAACTTACCGGAACCATCCGGCTCATCACCAGCAGAGAAACCACCTGGGAACATGATGATCTGGCTTTCACTGATTGCCTTCGTAAATGCATCTACCGAATCACGGATACCCTGTGCATCCATGTTGCGGAATACGATTGTCTGTACCTCCGCACCTGCATTTTCAAACGCCTTGGCTGAATCGTACTCGCAGTTTGTTCCAGGAAATACCGGAATAAATACCTTTGGCTTTGCTACTTTATTCCTTGCTACATAGATAGAACCGGCATCATACAGTCCTGTGCTTACCTTTCCGTCTACGATCTTCAATGTATCATTGATCTTATCGTTCTGCTCTACACCGGACTCTGTCGGGAATACCTTTTCAAGCTTCTTTGTCCATGCATCCAGTGCCTCATCCATTGTGATCACACTATCACCATATACGAATTCCGGTGCATCCTGTACTTCACCGATAACTGTACATGGAATGCCAAGCTCTGTCACTTTGTCTTTTTCTACTTCAAGAATGATAGAACCATATTTCTTCGCTGTAAGATCATCTGCATCGACAGTCTTTGCAAGCTTCACACCAAGCTTGTTACCAAATGCCATCTTGGAGACAGCCTCGATCATACCACCGAAGCCGATTGCATAAGCGGATACAACTTTGCCTTCCGTGATTGCCTGATGCAGCTTCTCGTATTTATCCATTGCATCCTTGTAATCCGGCTTATCATAAGCATCGCGCTTGATATCGAAGCATACAAGCTGATTGCCTGCTTTCTTTAATTCCGGTGTTACCACATCCTGATAGCTTGCTACATCCACTGCAAAGCTGACCAGAGTTGGTGGAACATCAATATCATTGAAGGAACCGGACATGGAATCCTTACCACCGATAGAAGGAAGTCCCAGTCCCATCTGTACATCATAAGCTCCGAGCAATGCGGAAAGTGGCAGACCCCAACGATATGGATCCGTACCAAGTCTCTCGAAATACTCCTGGAATGTCAGTCTTACCTTGCTTACATCACCACCTGCTGCTGCGATCTTCGCAACAGATGTCAATACCGCATAGATAGCTCCATGATATGGGCTCCAGCTTGACAGGTACGGATCAAAGCCGTAGCTCATCATCGTAACTGTATCGGTCTTTCCCTTCAATACCGGAAGCTTTGCGATCATCGTCTGTGTCTCAGAAAGCTGGTACTTACCGCCATATGGCATTGTAACCGTACCTGCACCGATTGATGAATCGAACATCTCCACAAGTCCCTTCTGGGAAGCGACATTCAAATCAGAAAGTGTATCTAACCAAAGCTTCTTCACATCCGAAGCATCCTTCTTCTCATCAAAATATTTTGCAGATGCATCCGGCATGGAAACCTTGACATCTGTCTCCTGATGTGCACCGTTTGTATCGAGGAATGCACGGGACAGATTGACGATTTCTTTACCTCTCCATGAAAGTACCAGACGCTTCTCTTCTGTCACGACTGCAACCGCAACAGCCTCTAAGTTTTCCTCTGCAACATACTGCATCATCTTGTCAACATCCTTTGGATCAACAACGACTGCCATACGCTCCTGTGACTCGGAGATTGCAAGCTCTGTACCATCGAGACCTGCATATTTCTTTGGAACCTTATCCAGGTCGATCTGTAAACCATCCGCAAGCTCACCGATTGCGACAGACACACCGCCGGCACCAAAGTCGTTACATTTTTTAATCAGGCTTGCAACCTCTTCCCGACGGAACAGGCGCTGGATCTTACGCTCTGTTGGTGCATTACCCTTCTGTACCTCAGCACCACATGTCTCAATCGAGCTTTCTGTATGTGCCTTGGAAGAACCGGTTGCTCCACCACAGCCATCACGTCCGGTACGTCCACCGAGCAGGATGATGATATCGCCCGGATCAGAATTCAGACGTTTCACACATCTTCTTGGAGCTGCACCCATAACAGCACCGATCTCCATACGCTTTGCAACGTAGTTTGGATGATATACTTCCTTTACAAGTCCTGTGGCAAGGCCAATCTGGTTACCATAAGAGCTGTAACCTTCGGCAGCAACCTTCACGATCTTTCTCTGTGGAAGCTTTCCATGCATCGTATCCTTCAAAGATACGGTAGGATCTGCGGCTCCTGTCACACGCATTGCCTGGTATACATAAGAACGTCCTGACAATGGATCACGGATCGCACCACCCAGACAGGTTGCAGCGCCACCAAATGGCTCGATTTCTGTCGGATGATTATGTGTCTCGTTCTTAAAGCTTACCAGCCACTCTTCTTCGACGCCATCAACCTTAACCGGAACAACAATGGAGCATGCATTGATCTCGTCAGACTCTTCCTGATCATCAAGCTTGCCTGCTTTCTTCAGCTCCTTCATTGCCATAAGGGCGATGTCCATCAGGCAGACAAACTTATCGTCTCTGCCCTTGTACATCTCCTTTGTTGCATCAACATAACGATCATATGTCTCAGCAATCACATCCTTGTAATATCCATCGTCAAATGCAACATTTGTAAGCTCTGTTGAGAATGTTGTGTGACGACAATGGTCAGACCAATATGTGTCGAGCACACGGATCTCAGTCATAGATGGATCTCTGTGTTCTTCGTTCTTAAAATATTTCTGTATATGCTCAAAATCCTTGATTGTCATAGCAAGTCCGAGTGAATCATACAGTGCCTTAAGCTCTGTTTCTGGCATATCCTTGAACCCATCAAAGATCTTCACATCTGCCGGTTCCTCGAAGTTTGTAACCAACGTCTCCGGCTTTGTCTCGTCTGTGATACGAGAATCAACCGGGTTAACAACGTACTCCCGGATTGTCTGCATCTGCTCTTCTGTCACGTCACCCTCTACCACATAGGTTGTCGCTGTCTTGATGACTGGTGTCTCCTCCTCGTTCAGAAGCTTGACACACTGCTCCGCAGAATCTGCACGCTGATCGAACTGTCCCGGAAGATATTCCTGAGAGAAGCATTTCTCCTTCTCATTCATTGGAAATGATTCTTCATATACGACATCGATTGGTGGCTCCGAGAAAATTGTAACCTTCGCTTTATTGTAGGTATCCTCTGATACGCCTTCCATGTCATACCGTGTCAGGACGCGGACATTGTCAGCTTTGATTCCAAGATAATCCTTGAACTGCTTCTTTAAGTCCTTTGCCTTAACCGCATAAGCATCTTTCTTTTCTACATAGATTCGTCTAACCTTGCTCATGACTTTCCTCCTGAATTTTGTAATTTCCTTCCTGCACATTACTGGTGCATACGTCTTACAATTTTGTATATTACCACATTTTGGAACACGAGTGGAGAATTTTGTACAAAAAACACAATTCCATCCGTCGGTGCCAAAATTTCAGCCTTAATATTACCATCCATCGGGTTAATGATCTCCGCAAGCACCTGCCCACGTTTTACCTCCTGATTTACCCCGACGATGCAACGGAAAAAACCTGCCTCATCGGCACGTACTGACACAAGATCTTTTTCCTTGAGTGTCGTTGAAATATATCCGCCATGGCTCTCATAGCGGATGATCCCCATACGTGTCAGAAACCGGAGCACCGCGCTTACCGCCATCTTTGCACTCTCGCCATCCAGTGTATCTGTTGTAGCAGAGTATACTGAAAAAGCCTGTGTTCCCATCTTCTGCCAGTTATAATTAAGTGTTGCCGTATCAAACGAACGTGTATCTCCGGTAAGCACATATGGCATGCCAAACAAATTTGCCAGACTGGTACTCTCCGTACCGGTCTCCATCATCCGGACATGCGGAATCGAGATTCCCTGCAGATAAAAGCTCGCAAACTGGACACCGTATGTATAATCTTTGACACGATCCATCAGCGTTGCCGCAATCCGGCTTGTCGCAGTTCCCTCGATATTACCAGGAAACGAACGGTTGATATCCGAATCATCCGAAATCCATTTTTTCTTTTCTGCGTTCATTGAACTGTAATTCAGTGTAGGAATCAGCAGGATTTCCTTTCCTGCTACCACATCTCCCTGTGCCTCAATCTCTGCCAGTCTCTGTGCCAGAAGTGAGCACATATATAACTGCTGGTATTCATTTCCACGCATAGAACCAACTATACATGCTGCTTTATCCCCGCGTCCATATGAATATCCATGAATGCTAAATTCTCCACGAAATGCTGTATTCATCGAAAATATAATTTCTTTATTCATAGGTGTTTCCTCCCACAATTCTTGCAAGCAGGGAGCCTTCCTCAATAACCGGATAATCGCGCATGGAACAAATCATACCATCTCCGGATGCATATACAACTTCTTCCACAGCGCCGGTAATCACATTTACAACTGTTCCAAGTTCGTCCCCTTTTTTTACCTGTGCAAATAACTGTACTACCGGAATAAAGATACCGCTGCTTTCCGCATTAATATATCGGATGTCCTTATCATTTGTGATTGGGACCTTCTTCGGTGTCACAGTTTTTCCTTTCCAGATTCCCATCTCCTTCATCAGTGCAAACAATCCATCCACAATCTCATTGCAATACTGCTGATTGATCCGATATGCAACCCCGGACTCAATTACGACCGAACGCACGCCAACCTCATTTAAGGAATATGCAAGGCTTCCGTTCAATACAGAATTGCTCGGATGAATCCAGATCATATCCACATTCAGACACTTAGCGATGGGCATCAGCTCATCCACCCGGTCATCGTTCATACGAACCTGCGGCACCTCATGTACATACAGATTACTTGCATGCAGATCAATACAAACATCAGCCCCTTTGATATCATCGAAAATACAGGATGCGGTATACTCCCCCAACGCACCTAGCTTTGATCCCGGAAATATGGAATTCATATCAATTCCCGAACCTGGGATTTCTCTCGTCTTAGAATCGAGGCCCATCGGATTCAAGGCCGGATATACATCCACAATCCCAACCAGATTTTCATATTCCAGTTTAATCCGGCGAATCACCTCATAACAGATATACTGCCCCTGCAATTCATCCCCATACAACCCGGATACAATACAGATTCTCTTTTCTTCTCCCGTAGGAAAATCCGGTGCCAGATGATTCTTCTTTACCTTCAGTTCTTCTTCCACCATCAAATCTACAGATACAACTGTCTCTATCATTTATAAAACAACTCCACTGACTTTATTCAAACAACACAAATGGTCATATATACATATCGGGTATATACGACCATTCCATGCTTATTTTTCTTTTTACTTAACCTTCGAGAACGGTATTTAATACATTCTTGATCGTCTCTGCATCAAATGGTTTTGCAATAAACTCTGCGGCACCACTCTGTACAGCTTCTAACATATTATGCTGCTGTCCGGCTGCGGAAACCATAACAATCTTTGCATCCGGGAAATCCGCTTTAATTTTCTTCAGACTATCCACACCGGACATCACCGGCATTGTAATATCCATGGTTACAAGGTCAGGCTTGTACTGTGCGTACATATCATAACCTTCCTGTCCATTTTTAGCCTCGCCAACAACTACATATCCGTTTTGTTCCAAAAGTCCTCTTAAGATTTTACGGGATGTTCTTGAATCATCTACAATCAATATATTGGCCATGATAATCATTCTCCTTATTTATCCTATTCTTTCCGTATTAACCGATATTCCACTTTGTTTCCAGACAGATTACTATATCTGCACGTTCACCATGCACATAACATGGAAGCAGGAACATCATCCCCTCTGAACTGATGGTTGTGATATCGGTATACATCTCCGGCGGAAGCATATCAATATGAACACCCTCCAGAGACTCCTTTGATGCAAATAACCCATTGCATACATTGATGAACTCACATACTGCATCCAGACTATCCTCATCAATCGCTTCAAATTCTTCTTTTGCAAACTCAGTAGCAATCGGCTTTGTTCCAACATTACAGATACCGATAAACAGATTATAATCGCCATTAAAGCACTGGCTTGCAATGTATCTGCTTGTATATGTATGGATACGTTCAATCCGCTCAAAACGAACCTTGTTATCAACAAAACGAACCATATTTCTGGCAAGCAATGCAAGATAATCCTTCACAATTGCCGGAACCTGATTGTCTTTTAAGAAAATCTGAATAATTTTATCGATATCTGAGCTTTTCAATGCATCAATCTCAAGTGCCGTATAACGCTCTGACTTTTTATAATGATTCAGATACTTCTGAATATCCTCCAAAGTAAGCAGCTTGCGTTCTACAAGCGCCTGTACAAATAAAAGATAGGAATCCCCTTGTTTTTTCAGAAGTTTTCCAACCTGCTCATCTGTCAAATAACCCTTTTCCACTGCAATATCACCAAATCTGGCATCCTTCATCGCCTGCAGCTGATTGACCTCGTCTGCCTGTTCCTTTGTCATAATTCCTTCACTGACTGCGAGCAATCCCATCTTTACACGTGCTGTACGACTTGCCTCTACGATTTCCGTATATTGCTCATGTGTCAACACACCCGCATCTTCGAGATATTTTCCAAAATAAACTCCAAACATAACGCCCCTCCTTCATGTAATTCTTCTGTCAAGAATTCATAATTTATTGATTATTATACACAATCCCAAGCCAAAAAGCAACTGCCGTACAAATGCAAAAATAAGTGCTTTCATGATTGAATATTCTTAACTTTTCCTATATAATATATCTATTACATTTATGATACATACTTTACTTTGAGGGGAACGGTTTATGTCTATACAAAAGTCTTTGCGATTGTCGCTTGTTTTAATGGCGTGTCTGCCACTTATATTTCTGACAATCTTTACATACAATTTATCTTATAAAAAATACATGGAGCTTGCAACAGAATCTACTGAACAGCTTGCCAAAAACTATGGCATGGGATTTCAAGCGCAGTTAAACTCCCAGATTGCGGAAGTTGAAGGTCTGACCAATGGTACAAACATCCAGAATCTGGTTTTGGAGAATTACAATGGTGTTACTCTTGGAAATGACTCTCCTTACTATACAAATGTCTCAGAGCTATTTTCAACAGCTTCCGATTATACCGAAAATAACGTTAACTACTATCTCTATGATGTCGACGGATATTATATTACAAGTTCTGACAAAACAAACACTGCAGACTGGCAGGAGCATATGACAATTCCTGTGGAAGATATCACCGAAACCAAGATTTTACAGTGTTCCTCTCTCAATGAGATTGAGAGTATTGATGTTGTATCTCCAATTATCATTAAAAGTCAGATTGTGGGTCTGATCCGTGCCAATATTACATCCAAGTATTTCGGATCATTTATCCCGGAAGATGGTTCCGCATTCATCCTGACAAGCGATGGTGGCTATCTCTTCACTTCTACCGGACTGACCGGGCAAAAGGAACTCGAAACACAGGCATTTAACTGTCTGAAAGGAGCTGATAATACAAATGACTATGGACATCTCAAAGCCTCCTCTTTCGGAAATATCTATGGTTTTTGCAAGCTTTCCGATTCCAACTGGCTGTATCTGATCAAACAGCAGGGAACACAATATCAGCAAATACTAACAACATTGCCAATCACAATGAGTATCACACTCATCATCATTCTTCTGATTGCAGTGTGGATGAGCCAGATTTTATCTGCGAAATACACAGAGCCGATTTACACCCTGCGTGACAACATGTCGGACGCCTCTTCCGGAAATCTGGATGTCAAATGTGATATTTTATCTGACAATGAATTCGGAGATCTCGCCCGCATGTTCAACAGCATGATGGATATTATCTCAAACAACTACAAGGAATTATCCGCTTCCAAAGCCGCTTTGGAAGTCAGCGAACAGGAACTGAAAAAGAACTATGCACACATCGAACAGCTTGCCTACCACGATGGCCTGACCGGTTTGTATAACCGTGTTGCATTCATGAAATATGCTTACGATATTTTTCATGACGCAAGCGTCGGTGCCAGCAGGCATGCCATCTTCTTTATTGATCTGGACAATTTTAAAAATATCAACGATACACTCGGGCACGACTATGGTGACCTTCTGTTAAAAGATGTCTCCAGCCGGATGCTTTCCTGTATCGCATCTGATGATATTCTGGCTCGAAATGGTGGCGATGAATTTCTGGTATTAAAGAATCGCTTTGATAACGTGGACGATCTGGAGAACTTCGCAGAACAGCTTGTCAATATTGTACATCATCCATTTATCTTAAACGATGAAACTGCCATGGTTTCCATGAGTGTCGGTATTGCAGTCTTCCCGAATAACGGATTGACAGTCAGTGAGCTTATCAAAAATGCAGATATCGCAATGTATAATGCGAAGAACTCCGGTAAAAACAGCTACTGCTTCTTCGACAGCTACATGGAGGATGATGTCAACCGCAGGAACGATCTTGCCGAGATTTTATCCCATGTTATTGATAAAAATGAGATTTACTTACAATATCAGCCTCAGGTCAATGTGGAAAGTGGTCAGGTTACCGGCTATGAAGCTCTGATGCGTATTGAGTCCGAACTGGTTGGTTTTATCTCTCCTGCCGAATTTATCCCAATCGCAGAGGAAACCGGTATCATCAACATCCTTGGTGAATGGGCATTGATCGAAGCGTGCAATTTCAATCAGGTTCTGATCAAGAGCGGATTTGGTCCACTCCGTGTATCAGTCAATGTATCAACCACGCAGTTAAAAGATGACCATCTGATTGACATCATAAGAGATATCCCGGAAAAAACAGGCATGAATCTGAAGCATCTTGAAATTGAGATTACGGAAAGTGTTCTGATGAACTCTTTCGAACATAATTTAAAGCTTATTAATCAGATGAAAGAACTTGGTTGTTCTATCGCTTTAGATGATTTTGGAACTGGCTACTCCTCTTTCAACTACCTGACGCAGATTCCAATTGATACCCTGAAGATTGACAAATCATTTATTGATGGTATCTGTAGCAATGAAAAAGATCGCTGCATCGCAGATTCTATCATTGATCTGGCACATAAAATGGATATCTCCGTTGTAGCAGAAGGCGTTGAAGATAACGAGCAGTTACAGATCCTGCAGAATCAATTCTGCGATACATTGCAGGGTTATCTTTTCTCCAAGCCTTTGAATTCTACCGATTTTATCGAGCTTTTAAGCAAACACAAAACATTACATGATTGATATTTTTTATACCCCCATTCTGTACAGTATGACAGAATGGGGGTATTGTCTTTTATTATCTTCTGTTATGCTTTTTACCCATTACCAATAGTATAATTCCCACAAATGTTGTCGATAAAATCATAATCACCAAAAACAGATTTGCCTCATCTCCGGTTTTTACAGATTCTTCTGTCTGTGCTTTTTCTGTCGTTATTTCTGTCGTCAACGTCTCTGACGTACCCTTTACTTCAGTTGTCGGTATAGTCTCCACGGTTACTATTGCCTCTGTTGTCGTTGGTACTTCCGTTGTCACCGCTTCTGTCGTTGTCGGCGTTTCCGTTGTCACCTCCTCTGTCGTCGGTTCTTCACGCTTTGGAAAACATATCGTCTGCATTTCATCATTTATATCTGTATGTACCGCTATCGTCTCTCCTGGATATGCAGTATCTTCTACATATTCAAAAAATACAATTGGTATACCAGCCAGGTCTTCACAATATTTTATTTTATATAGTACCTCGACATCCATTTGCTTTTCATTTGCTACAAACTCTGTATATCCGGATAATTCTATATATTTCGTTTCTAACAAACTGGCATCCTTTTTCCGTCGAATCTCTCCTTTTATTCTATAGGTGTGTCCAATTTCTAATCCATCAAAGGATACAATATCCGTACACGGCACAACAGACTCGTTCATCTCTGAAATATCTGTCAGTTTATATTCCACTTTTGTTTTAACAGATGGAAATTTATAATTAACAAATGTTCCCAACTCAACAATGGCATCATTTTCCGATATGCGGACTGTCACAGTTTCCATATTCCGATATTGATTTTTATTTGCGTCACACCGCAGCTCCTGAATACTATATTCTCCATACGGAAGTGCTCCCTGTGCGTCATTGACCTCTGCTTGTCCAAACCAGACTCCACATCCCTGTTTTTGTTCATTGGTTCGATATGAATGCGGAATATAGGATGCCGCTGTTGAATAATATCCATTTTGATCTGTCCAGACATGGTATGAAGTACCTGCCCCATCCGAAATCAGAAACTCAACATCAGCAAGAGGCGTTCCATCTTCATTTACTTTTCGGAAAGACAGATCCCCTCTTATTTCTTTCTCTGTAACATAGGTTGCATTTTCTGACATGACCATTTTCTCTCCGTCCGGAACAATTCTTTTCACATATACCGTGTCATCCAGTAAATATCCTTCCGGAGCCCGCGTTTCCCGAATCGTAATAGTTCCTGCCGGCAATACTTCATTTCCGTATTCATCTTTATAAAATGCATCGCCATCCACAAACCAGGCAGGATCATTTTTATAAATTATCTGCCCATTTTGATCGGTCTTGAAATTCCATGTTCTTGCTGCTGAATTACCATTTTCTCCCGGATTCCGATCGGATACGAACGGATAGTACTTTACCTCGTAATAAGCCCCCGCAACCGGTTGTTGCTCTTTCCCTCTTTTCTGCAGCAATAATCCAATACTTGCATACTGTGGTTTATCCGACACAGTTATCGTAACCGGCTCCGAATGTCCACCCGTAATCTGAACCCACTTTGGAGTCGTGTTTATACTCATACTTGCATTTGTTTTTGTCTCATAAACCAGATACCAGCCCAACCGCAATTTCATTTTTTGGGTTCCTATACAAGCTGCATCATGTAAACAGGATTGTACAATTCCTTTTCCGGATTCATCAATCCGAAAAGTACCAACCGGATTGGAACCATCAAACACCTGATCACCGGAAACAGCATAAATCGTATACTCAATTCCATCTAACGAATAGTTGGAATTATCTTGAATCATTTCCTGATACTTTGGATCCACGTTTTTCTTTAACTGAAGTTCCCCCAGGAACTCCCGCTCCGGACCTATCGTCTGCGCATCACAATACATAAAATAATAATCCATATTGATCGGGTTCGCATTGCTGTCTCTTGGTAATCCTAGCACAGTAAGCTTGTCTGCATATATTTTTGTCTCATAAACCATTGGATCCAGACGCCATGCACCGCTGGTTGGTACATTATATTCTTTCACATAATACGTTCCCTCTTCAAACTGCACTTCCACACCATTCTGGTTCGGATACGTAGTTGCAGTACATGAAACATTGTCACCTGCAGGTCCACCATTCCAGTCCGGTTCAATATAACAATATCCCTGTGCATTTGTTCCATTGACCGCATCCTGCCGGTTTGCATAGACCGCATAGTTTGCTCCTGCAATATCATACAATTTCGGATTTATTTTATACACAGCTTCATTATAATTTTTACAGACACAGATTGTTCCCTTTTTTGGTTTTTCTTTATATCGATAAATGATCATTCCGGAACAGATTTTTCTGACGTCTACTGCATTATCAATATAATAACATGCCCGCAAAGAATCCCATCCGGAACTTTTTAAATGTCCGATCAATGCAGCACCGCCTCCTGCAATACCACAATGGACATAATTATCCAGACTACCATTTACAAAGCAGACAATATCTCCAGGATTTGTCAGACCATCAAATATCGCATCAAACTCCGCTTCTGTCTTACCGGCAGGAAAGCATGCAGCATCTGCATATACACATTCCCATCTTTCACTTCCCGCCAATGTGTTTGATATCTGTGATACCAATGTCATTCCGGAAACAGGGGCCTCGTCTCCATAATATCCATACAACGCCTGCGATACATACGTTGCACACAGATTATCCGAATTCATACCACTTCCTCTTGAAATAGTCATTGCATAAGCCACAAATGGATTTGATGTATCCGGAGCCTGATAATATAAATCAGAATTGGCACTGTATACCTCTACACCATCTGTTTCTATCTGCGAATCATCGTTTTCCTGTTCCTGCAGATTCATATCCGGATATGCGTCAATCCATGTTGCGTCTCCAATGCTTGCCACCTCTTCAGGTATATTTTCATTTTCAAATGCAAACGGCAGCTGATAACACTGCATAATCAAAAACGCTACGATTCCATATACAAGAACCTGTTTCCATATTTTATTGATTTTTAGTTTGTGAATAATTTTTTTCCACAACGAAATAAACATATTAATTCCTCCATACCTTTACTATATGCAGAAATCTGACGGAATCCATCTTCTATGTTTATCGCAAATGAAAAAAGATATAATTATATTGTTAAAAAAGAGTATGGTAACTGTACCATACTCTTAAAAGTCCTGTCAATTCAATTTCAGAAGTTCACTTACTTTTCACAATCTCGCTAAAACGTGATGTCTTTCTTGCCTGTGATCAGGCGGGCGCCATTCACGATCATCGTCACACCTGCGCCAACTCCGACAAGAATTGTCACAATTCCTATAACCAGGTTACTGATTCCGATTGTATTGAGCTTATGATATAACTTCTCCATGCTTTAGACCTCCCATACTTGCAATAAAACTATTTTACTCCATACTGCTCATAATATGCGTCAATCGCTGCCTTCAAGGTGTCATCAATCACAACCTTTCCCTTGTAAGGCTTGTTGTACAGATGCTCTACCACCTCTGCCATCGTTACGATTGCAGTCGTCTTTAATCCATAGTTTTCTTCGATCTCCATCAGTGCACTCTTCTCGCCCTGACCACGCTCCATACGGTCAACCGATACAACAAGACCGAGCACATCGACATCGCCCTGCGCCTTCACGATCGGGAGTGTCTCCTGAATCGAAGTACCAGCGGTTGTTACATCTTCGATGATCACAACCTTGTCACCATCGTTGATCGGACTTCCAAGCAGGATTCCCTTATCCCCGTGGTCCTTGATCTCCTTACGGTTTGAACAGTAACGGATGTCTGCATCATACTTGTTGGCAATCGCCATTGTTGTAGCTACGGAAAGCGGAATTCCCTTATATGCCGGTCCAAACAGCACATCGAAATCAAAGCCGAACTTGTCCTTGATTGCCTCTGCATAATACTCGCCCAGGCGTGCCAACTGGGAACCTGTTCTGTAAAATCCTGTATTTACAAAAAATGGTGTCTTTCTTCCGCTCTTTGTCACGAAATCACCAAACTTCAATACGTTACAATCAATCATAAATTCAATAAACTGCTCTTTATACTGTTCCATGTTGTATAAATCCTCCTGTTTTTCGGGCTGTCGGCAGCAACAAACGACATTCACGCATATAGATCGATTGTCTGCCATAGATTTCTCTATACGCCACATAATTGTATATATTCTAGCATAGTTACCCGTTTGTTTCAATCAGTTTTGCGCAATCATAAACGGGGAATTTTGCTGGAGAATTTTTCACTTCTGTCACATATGCACTCAGCGATTCCGTTCATTCTTCTCGCGCGACTGCAGTACAAGCTCATATACCTTTGGATGGCGTTCTTTCAGATGTGCATCAAGGACATGTCTGCGCTCCCTGAAACGTTCTGCAAGCTCCGGATGATTCTGTGCAATCCGGTCATGCACCTGTTTCCGATGTTCCTCAATCTGCATTGCAAGGGTATGCTCATCCTTGCCGGACACATTGACGATCTCCTTCAGATGCTCCTCTAAGTGCTCGAGCCACTCGTCCTCGTCAAGCTCCTCCATATGCGCCCAACGTCCATGCAGCAGATCCTCGATATCACCAGATTCTTTCAACTGTGCGATCTGTTTTTCGATCTGGCGCTCGATCTGTTTTTCCGCATCGGAACCGAACGCCCACACAAACTCCTGCACCCGGTTATCCGCCCGCTTTCTTGATGCACTGCGCTCCTCATTATCCACGCCATCCTCCAGCGGATATGGACGGTTGATTCCCATATCCTTCAATGCGATATGGATGGTTCTGCGCACGCACCCCTCTTCAATCAGATATCCGAGGCCAAGCTTCCTTAACTGTTCGTTCACATCCGAAATATGTTCTGTCATATAGAACCGGATGCCCTTTTCTTTTAATGACTGATGCAGACGCTTCAGGCAATCTGCCGCAGTAATATCCAGACTTCCGATTCCGCCCGCATCAAGGATTACAGCTTTCGTATCCGGTTTTATATGATCCTCAATATCGTTTTTCAGCACCTGCACATTTGCAAAGAACAGATTGCTGCTGAACCGGTAAACAAGCACACCGGACAGTGCGTGGATCTGGCTGCTTTCCTTCAGATCACAAAAATGCTTATGTCCCGGCTGAATCCCAAGAAAGCAGGTGGATGGCTTCGCTGTCCGGATGATCACCTCCGCAAAGGAAAGCAAAATACCGATCAAAACACCATTGATCGTGCCAAGCAGAAGCACACCCAGGAATGCGCCGACAAAGATCATACATTCCGTCCGGCTGACCTTCCAGAGACGTGCCATCAGATCAAACTCCGTCGCGCCAAGCAATGCCGATATCACAATCGCAGTAAGCACCGGAACCGGCAGATACTGGATAAATCCCGTTCCACACAGCAAAAGCACGATCATGGAAAGTCCTGCCACAAGCGAGGTAAGCTGTGTCTTTCCCTGGTACTGCTCGCCCATCGCCGTACGGGATACAGAGCCATTGATCGGACAGCACCCGGTAAAGGCTGCAAGAAAGTTTCCGGCGGAGAATGCAAAGATCTCCTGATTATCATCGATTCGGTAGCCATTTTTCTGTGCAAAATTATTCTCTGCGAGCAACGTCTCCGCCATTATTACAACTGCCACCGACAGGCTGACTGTCACAGCCTCCCGGATTGAGACAGCTGAAAAATCCGGCATCTGCCACTGTGGAAGTCCCGTCTCCACCTTCGAGAGTGTCTGGATTCCAAGCTCCCGCACATTTCCAAACCGTGTATAGCAGGCACCTGCCACCATCAGCACAACTGCCATCGGGAATTTCGGAACCAGTTTTTTCGCCGCAAGCAGGATTACAAGTGATGCCACGCCTAAGAGGATGGATGGCACATTCACATGCTTTGCTGTCTGTCCGATATGCTTTGCCAGTTCAAAAAACTCTCCGGTTCCTGCCGTACCGCCAAGAATCTTTGGCACCTGCATGAGAATGATCGTCGAGCAGATACCTGTGATAAATCCTCCCATCACCGGAGCCGATATGTAATTGACGAGCTTTCCCGCCTTCATAAAAGAAAATGCAAGCAGCCACACCGAGACAAAGAATGTAAGCACCGGTACGACCGTCATGGCTTCTTCACTTCCTGCCTCAACATGCAAGGTTAAAAGTGCAGAACCAATCAGTGCTGCCGGAGCCGCATCCACGCCGAATATGAATTGCGGTGACGTTGAAAGAAGCGCGAACGCCAGAATCGGAAACACCGACCCATACAGACCATACACAGCAGGGAGGCCCGCAATCAGGGCATATCCCATCGAAATCGGAATAGAAACTGCCATGATGATGATCCCCGCCAAGATATCTTTCCCTATATTCTTTTTATCATAGTGCCGTAATGTATGCGCCAATGATAGTTTCATATGATTCATCTCCTGTCATGATTAACACTCTTCCTTTTCATATCGCCGGTCTTACTTCATACGGTTTTCAAACCAGCGCACCGGCAGGCAATGACACAACTGTCACAAGCTACATTCTAACATAAAAGAAAAAAAGTGGATATATTTTCCACTTCTTTCATTTGATTTCTTATACTTATTTTGTAAATTGTCTATGATTTAGTCTTGGCATATCTTAAATATGAATCCCCGGATTCTCCATCTTTCCGAATTCCAGCAGAGATAATTTTGAAAGATGGAATATCTTCGCAAGGATTGATTTCGGAAACATCTGCAATTCGATGTTATATTTTGTTGCCGCATCGTTATAAAACTGCCTTGCCTTACTTACGCGGTCTTCGGTCTCAGCAAGTTCTGTCTGCAGCTGTAGAAAGTTTGTGTCAGCCTTTAATTCCGGGTATTGTTCTGCCACTGCGAACACTTTCCGCGATGCCCGGTTTAACGCTTCGTTTGCCTCAAAGCGCTCATTTCTTGTATCCGCAAGTTCCATCCGGTTCCGGAGTTCTACCACTGCCATAAGTGTTTCTTTCTCATGCTTTGCATATCCTTTCACAATCTCTACAAGATTCGGAATCAGATCTGCCCGTCTGGCAAGCTGGATATCAATCTGCGACGCCTGATTCTCCGCCCGCGTTTTCAGTACCATGAATTTATTACACGTGCAGCTTGTTACAATCACAAGAACCAATATCAAAGCCATAATTACAACTTTTACAATCACTGCTCCATCCATTTTATTTTCTTCCTTTCTTTCCTCTATTTTTACTGTTTCATCCGTGCCATGATCTCTTTTTGTATCTGCGTATTTTCCTCCAGCAAAACTGCATAGATCAGATAATCATCCCACAGTGCAAGCGCATCCTTCTCCGTCTCATTCAGATACGAATAATCGTGAATAAAATTCTTCATACCCCAGATATATTCCGCATATTCATTTCCACGCACTGTCCGCACATAGTCTGCACGCTCTAACAACTGGTGGCTCCGCATTTTCAGATATAAAAGCGGTACCAGTAACAGCAAAAAGAAAAGCGCAAACACCGTAAAACATAGTGTCATCGTTGAAAGCAGCTGTGGTGTACGAAGGATCAGTTCGACCTCATTTGCCTTTCCACTTATTGTGTTCATGCAGGCAAGCATCCAGTTCAATTTCCTGCCAAACCAGAATACCTGGTCCGACAACGGAAATGCGATATTCCCATATGCTTCCTGCATCACTGGCTCCATTGTGCCGGATGCAATCAGGAATATACAGGCAATCAAAAGTATCACCCACAAAAAAGCAATCTTCTTCGCATGGCGGTCAATCGCAGATGGACGGATTCCGCTTCGTTTCTTCAGAAAACCATCTGCTACTGCATCTGCCATCATCTGTTCTTTCCATTCCTGCAGATGCTTCTGTGCCGTTCCTTCCAGAAGCTTGTCAATCAGAAAGTGGTCACTCTCCCGCATTTTCTCATTCGCCCACGGCTTTGGATTTCCCTGTATGTACCCATCTTCCGTTTCCCGGATCAATCCGAGATGCTCGTACCAGAGGATATATGCACTGAGATCCTTTTCTTCCTCAATCTGCAAATCTTCCAGTAAACTGATTTCTCCCGGTGTCAGTCCGGTAAGTTTATCCCGGTAATAATCAAGATCCTGCATCGTCACAAAGGTACAGTTCGAAAGCAATTCTTTCTTTGCACCAAGCAGTTTTGCCCTGTGAATATAAAAAGGGATACAGCCAAACACCAGTGCAATCAGAAATATGATTACTAAAAATCCCAGTGCATTCGGAAGCATCATCTGTGTCTTAGACACAGCGAAGATTTCCCATCCATAAAGAAGCAGGAGCACCCCCATGATGATCGGAAAAATCAACCATGTACGATGCTCCTGCTTTACTATATCATTCAGATGTCCTGTTCGAAACCGCTTCTGACTCATCGAATTCTCCAATTCCGGTTATCAATAAAACCATACATCGTTCTACATAAACTATGTGATCTTATCTGTAAAGTATCAGTTTCCTCGGTTCGAATCTATCTGTACTGTGTAATTCTCATGTTAAGTTTTCGTTAAACACTACCGGTTATGCCGCACACACGCGACAATACACCATATAATAATTCCAAATAAAACTGCCATAAATATAAATGTTGCTGCAAGCATGCCATCCATCTTCTGCATATAAGAGGTAATCGTGCTATAGAGCGTAAATACACCAAAACAAAATTCCATCCCCACCATCATCCAGACAACGTCTCTGTACACACGCACCGCATGTTCCGGTTTTACTTTCACTGGCATGCTCCACAGATCGGGTGGCATAAAATGTAAAACCAGACTACTGATGCCACAGGAAATCAGCATAATAATTGGTAAAAATAAGAAAGAATACGGAGATCCATATCCATCTGCATTTCCAGCCGCATCAAAATGTGTTGCCACTTCCTTCGGCAGCTTTGCAGACCATATAATCCCGATCACAATCGATGCCCACATCAAAACATAGGCGAGTATCTCAACAATCTTCTGCTTGAGTGTAATGTGGTTTTTCATCTCAATTCCTCCTTACCTTTGGGACGTTGTTTTTGTCCCGAAGAGTGTCCCCTGTCACATATCATTTGATATCCAGTTCCGGTGGAACGTCAATCTCCTCAGAGACATATTTTCCATCTTTCTTCCGTTGTCTCACGCACTCGGATAGGAGATATTCGATCTGTCCGTTGACGGATCGAAAGTCATCTTCTGCCCATGCGGCAATATCGGCATACAGTTTTTCCGATAAGCGGAGCGGAATCTGTTTTTTTGCCGCCATCTAGTATAAGCTTCCTGAGTTCACGATTGGCTGCGCATCATGGTTGCCGCACAAAACTACCAAGAGATTTGAAACCATAGCTGCCTTTCGCTCCTCGTCCAAGTCAACGACCTGTTTTTTATTTAATTCTTCTAACGCCATTTCTACCATTCCAACCGCTCCGTCTACGATCATCTTTCTGGCATCTATAATAGCAGATGCCTGCTGCCGCTGCAACATTACAGATGCAATTTCCGGTGCATATGCAAGATATGTAATTCTTGCTTCCACGATCTCAAGGCCTGCCTCATTGACCTTACTCTGGATCTCATCACGGATTCTGGATGCTACAACCTCTGCGGAACCACGCAGGCTGCCTTCATCGGCTACACCGTCACCGGTTGTGTCAACATTCGGCGCCACATCATATGGATAGACGCGCACGATATTACGAAGTGCACTGTCACACTGCAGGGATAAATATTCCTTATAGTTATCGACATTGAAAACTGCCTTTGCTGTATCCATTACACGCCAGATCACTGCAATTCCAATCTCAACCGGATTGCCGAGACAGTCGTTAATCTTCTGTCTGCCATTGCTCAGTGTCATCGCTTTTAACGAAATCTTCTTTCCTGATGTAGAACCATCAACCGATACAGATGTACCATCCGCAGAGATGGAAAATGCACTCTTCGCTGCTGTCTGCTGGATATCCCCACTCTGTGCAAGCTTCGTTGTTGCTGCCGGATTGATGGCTGTGCAAAATGGATTCACGAAGTAAAAACCAGCTTCCCGGATCGTACCAACATACTTACCGAACAACGTCAGAACCAATGCTTCCTGCGGCTTCAACACCCGAAGTCCAATCAGCGGAAACCATCCAAACGATAACACAACGATGGAAACAACCATGAGTACCAGATAGCCTGCTTCTACGGAATTCTCATATCTGACTGCTCCGAATACAGTCCCTGCAATCGCAATCAGATAAACGAATAAAACCGTCAGCAATACTGCCATACCTTTTCGCTTCGTAGTATAAATTTTCTCTTCCATAACCAATTCCTCCCTTTGAATCGATGCATGTTTTATTTTGATATCAAAATCATATCACTTTGATTTTTGCTTGTCAAGAAAAAACCGGCACATCTCTGCACCGGTCTTGGGGACGTTGTTTTTGTCCCGGAGAGCGACCCCTGTCACATATAGGTTCTCTTTACATTGGGCATCGGCTCCGCTGTGGCATATCCTCGCCCTTCACATAGCGGGCATTGAATTCCATATTAATCTCTCGCAGTTCCTTCTTCCCGTCGATGTAATCCTGATACATCTCCGCTAAGCCGCTCATACAGCCATCACAGGTTGCTTCAATATTTCCGAGCGATTCTGCCACAATCTGCTCGCGTTCTTCCCTTGTTGTCTCCTTGATCAAATAGCCTGACATCTTGTATCCTTCCTTTCGTCTTCCTCAATATTATACTCAATATTCCACTTCCAGAAGTGTAAGTCCATGTGGCGGTGCTGTCGGTCCTGCCATCTGCCTGTCACAGGCAGCGAGTATCGCTTCCATATCTTCTGCCTTTTTGCGTCCATAGCCAACCTCTAACAGCGTCCCGGTCAGTATCCGGACCATATTCTGTAAGAAGCCATTTCCATGAAATGTCATACTCAGATATCCTTCTTCCTCTGCGATTGTAATATCATAGATTGTCCGTACCGTAGATTTCTTCATCTTATTATTTCCACAGAAGCTCTTGAAATCATGCGTGCCAATCAGGTATCCTGCTGCCTTTTGCATCGCTTCTATATCCGGCATCCGGTCAGATGTCCCATTCGTAACCCATTCCGGTAACACCCATGTATACATCCGGTCAAATACCGGCTTTTCGTCCCCGATATAACAGGTATACTGATACACCTTTCCTTTGGCATTAAGTCTCGCATGAAACCGCTCGGATGAAACTGTTACATCGCGGATGCAGATATCATCCGGCAGATAATGATTCGCATATGTTTTGATCTCTTCCGGTGTAAGCGTGGTATCTAGGAAGCCGTTTGCAACCATGCCCATCGCATGCACACCTGCATCGGTTCTTCCTGCGCCATGAATCTTCACGTCCTGTTCCGTCATCCTCGTGAAGACCGCTTCTAACTTTCCCTCGATCGTATCCACTTCTTTTTTACTTTCCCAGCCATGATAGCGCGTGCCATCATAGCTGATCGTCAATCTATAATTCATTCTACTTCCTTCCTGTTACCTTCCGCCGCATACTGCAGCGTGCTTCCTGATTCGCATAAGCAACCTTCTGTGCCTCCTGCAGCAAAACATTCCCCTGTCCTGCCCGCGTATAAACACAATCATACGCGCCGATATATGGACGCATGCACTCTGTAAACTGCTCTGCCTGTTCTTTCTTCGCCGAAAAACAATCCGGCACTGCAAAGAAACGGTCATTTCCTCTTTGTCTTCCATGCTTGACTAAGATGTATTTCTGATTCTCAACCGGTGCAAAAAACTCATTCACACACCGGGAAAAAAGCGTGCCATCTCTTCCACTTCCGCCCTGCAGATATACGACATGTTTATACGCCTCCGGTGTTTCCGTCACGACCTTACTGTCCGGCATATCCAAAAGCTTCTGCTTCTCCAGTGCCTTCCGGATTCCCTTGCCAAATGTCTTCAACCGTTCGTACGGACTTCCAAGCATAAACATCTTCGGGAAGCAGTATGAAAGCATCCCCAGTCCCGCCAGCGTAAATATTCCGGCTAGCGTTCCAAGCCACGCACTCCCGGTTTTCGCACCTGTCTGCGCCGCCATATACCACGCAGCACACAACAGGAATATCGAGAATATCATCTTTGCTACCGCATCATGAAACGCCGCCCTTGGCACCGCTTTATCCCGCACCTTCACCTCTGTCACAACCTCCATCTTCGGATAGATTGTAAACGAACGGTTCCAACGTTCCCGCAATCGGCTCCGCTCCTTCGATAAGGCAAGCATCGTTGCATTCATGTTCGCGACATTTGCTTTTGTAAATGGTTTCTGTATAACCGACAATCGTGCCAGACCATTTTCAATCACATCCTCAGCGTAGTGCAGACCTAAGAAATGTTCCATTCGTCTGGTAAGCATCCGGTAATCTTCACTTGCTTCCGGTTTGGTTCCGAACGAACTCTCATACCACGGTTTTAAGCATACCAGATGCCAGATATTGCTTGTCTTATCCGGTTCCCTGTCCCATGTGCGGATGGCTCTGCCACGCATCTGATTACTGAGCATAAACGAACCAACCGTACTTGCAAGGATCAGGGAATTGATGCACGGGGAATCCCAGCCTTCGCCAAGCAGCGATTTCGTACCGATCAACACCTGTATATATCCATCTGCAAACAACTGTGTCACCGCCGGTATCAGGAAATGTGAGTCTCCAACCGCAGATACCTTCACATACTCAGTCTCCGGCAGACTTCCAAGCTTCGAGAATGTCACCGTGCCTGCATCACCCACAGTTTTTAATAGTGCATCCTTCGCCCCGGCTGGTATCACAATGATACTTCCACATAGCACGCCGAGCCGCATATCCGACCACATATCCTGTGCATCCCGTCGGAGATTCTCAAAGAGCGGCAGCACCCCGAGCAGATTCACATCTGCTTCCCGGTTTCCGATTGATTTTTCATGTTCCTTCCGTATGTAATCCGTAAGGATCAGCATATGCAGCCTTCCATGAAGTGATGCATATTCATGCTGCGTGATCTGACGGATGCTTTCGATCTTCCCAAGTGAATTCGTCAGATGCTTCTCTATCTCCGGATCTAACTCCTCACAGTCCGGATGTACCTGCATATACCGCATCACTTCCGCTTCTTCCTGCTTCGTCGGATAATTGAAATACACATAATCCTGATGCGGACAGAGGCTTCCCTCCTTCACCAGCTCCGGTGTCGTGATCTCCTCATCAATCTCTCCGCACATCGCAATATAACGATTCCACATGGCAGGTGTCGAATCATATGGCGGTGTCGCTGTAAGTGCGATTGTTGTCACATCGATTAGCTTCTCCTTCAAGCTTTCCAGCGATTTCCACCACTCGCTTCGCAGATGATGGCATTCATCAAGACAAAGCGTATCTACCTTTGCATCCTGCAAGACCTGAAGCAGGGAAAATCCCCGATAATCCTCTTCTCCATCCTGTATCTGCGTCATGGCACTATGCAATGCCTGATATGTAGTCACTGTAATTGCACGTGGATTTTTCAGGCTTTGTGACAGATACGCTTCCGCGTCCACACCATCACACAAGAATGCTTCTTTAATCCGTGCGATCCACTGCTCCCGGATCGTAATGGTAGGCACAAGCACGAGTGCCGTTCCCTGCAGCCTGCGTATCAGTTCAATTCCAAGTGTGGTCTTTCCCGAACCCGGAGCCGCCACGATATGGATCTTGCCATCCCGCACATAATGCTCCGCCCGATCCAGCACTCGTGCCTGATACACACGCCACGTTCCCTTAAATTGTAAAATGTTTTCGTAGTTCATGATTGGTTATTCACTTCTAAAAATATAATTGACAATTTGATATTTATATAGTAAACTTCAACAAAAGAAACGAAGTTTTCTACCGTACAGTTTTTACTCAAGCGGCGTGCTCGTTTCTTTTTTTATTTGAATTATATCATATAAAAATAATTTCCTATCATTATACTTTTGTTCCAACTATATTTCAATCGAAAATAGGCAGCCATCACTCTGACTGCCTACCCACTAATGAGATATTTAAATTCAGGCATCACCCTTGCCTCTATACGGCCATAACATATACAAATGACTATATCTGCTTATCTGGGGATAATAACATTTTATCTATTACCGGATGAATCATACTTGTTTTTAATATCACATTTATGGCGCAAAGTTTCTTTCCCGCATCCTTACTGGATGCACCACAATGATATGCTTGTTCTGTAGGCTCACCATAATCCAAAACTATCAATCTGTCATGACAATCTACATTCGGCTTAATTCTTAGTGGTTGATATTCTTGTATAAAATCATTTACAACTGTTGTTGTCAAAAATCCTCTTTTCCCGTGACCATTTTCCGTAAATAAAACCACTTCTACACCGGCATGCTTCTGTGATAAAAGCTGTAATGTCTTTGTATTCACATAATCATCCACCACATAAATACTCTTCCTAGCTTGTTGATATATATCTATGTATGCTGCATCTGCTTCGAACTTCTGTCCTTTGTAGATAACAAAATTTTTGAAATCCTTATCTGAGACAAAGTTTTCATTTAGAGTATCTATACTTCTTTGAATACTATCAAATCTATCCTCAGCTTTATTCTTCCAATCTGCAACACCTACAACCTGCACTGATATCTCCGAAACTTTTGCCGTAACAAGTCGCATCTCAGACTGTGTAACAAACTGTTGATTTTGCTTTATATAATGACGCATCTCACGAAACGCACGCATTATAAAAATGCTTTGTTGTTCCGCAAGTTCTCCTCTTAGAACTGTAGCAAGCATATAAATACCTTGCTCCGTGAATGCAAATGGTAATTTTTTAATATGAAGACCTCTTCTATTTCCATTTTCGTTTAAAGTCGCAATTTGCGACTCTAAAAAATCCTCCGGGATTTCATCCTTTGTCAGCTGAAACATAAAATCTTCTGGAAATCTTGTGATATTACGCTTTACCTGTTCATTCAAACGCTTCACTTCATATCCATAAATCTCAGCTAAATCATAATCCAGCATCACTTGCTGGCCTCTTATGACATAAACTCTATTACATATATTATCTACCATCATTAATTTCGTATTTTCTGCCATAGCATTCCTCCTAAAATTGTGCTACAAGCTGCGGCACAATTATCTATACATTATTTTTTAGTCGCTTCCTCTCTCTGATCATTCTCTATTTTCTTACAATTACATTACAACATTCATATTGCTAATAAGTTCTTTTAGAGAATTGGCAATTGGCTTGTCTTCCACTTTTCCGTCTATATCCATATTTTCCAAAAAAATGTTATGACTACTCACTTCATAGAGAACGTATCCACCAGAATAGCCAAGCCATCCTATAGGAATAAATTTTTTAATATCACCTATCTCTTCCCAATCTTCAGCCATTGAAATCAAACTATTTTTATAGAATAATATGTCATCACCGGAATCCCCTTCCTTTTTCAAAACGGAAAATAATACAATAGATTCTTTCGTATTACAATATCCTCTAATACAAGGATGCCAAAATAGATTAATGTAATCATTAATTTCTGTAGGTAATGCATATCCATATTTTTCTTCAAATACAGACAAATCTGTTTCGTCTCTCCTCTTAACAAGAAATGCACCAGCATCAATTTCTTTTTTAATATCATCACAAATCGTACTAAAATCTTCATTTGAGTAATAATCAGGATATTGTTTTGTTTTTTCAAAATAATTTTGAATAGTTTCTCTCATGTCTACATACCTCAATTAAATCAATTTGAGCATCTATTTTTGATAATTTTACAATATACTTATCAAAAGCTTTACTTGCATCAACAGCTTGATGGATTCCAGCTTCAAATCCAGAAACATACTTTTGATATTCAGCATCTAAACCACTTATTTCTTCCTCCATAGTCATTTTACGATAACCAGATTCTTCAGCTTTATCCTCTACATAAACATTTCTTGTTCCATCGGCATATCCTTGCACAGCTAGCTATCAAGGTAACCTTTACACCCTTGGGTAGACAGCCTTAAAAAGTTACACCATTCCGGCGGACAAGTTTTCGAATATTCGGATTGACAATCATTCCAATATGATGTATATTTCCTCATAGAAGAAATGGGTTTTCACCGGGTAGGGATTATTCCTGACAGGACTTTCTCGTTTCTTTTTTTATTTCCAAAACATCATAAAGATACATTTTTCCTGAAGATGCATGTCTAATTAGAAGCCTTGCACTAAACACATTGTATCTTTCTATATCTCCATTTTCATCATACACTGGCAGTGCAAATCTTGTATCATAACGATACCATCCATTCTTTGCATGTCTGCTATGTTTATTTTTCTTATTCTCTTCGAAGGACTTTGATGTTGCTATTTCTATCATTTCAGGTATAGCCTGTGCAGCATTTGCTTTCGCTTTTGCAATAGCCCCCTTTATATGTTTGGTATAATTTGAACCAGTGTATTCATCTGGAAGATCTGTACCAATATATATAATATCTTCTGTTTCAGCTATTTGATAAAAATCTCCAACATACTGTCTAAGATACTTTTCAACATCACTCCACTCTACAGAACGTTTTTCTTTAAATGCAATATAATTAATCATAACAATATTGTTGCCGTCAACATCCTGAATAGCTGAAACATTTCGCTTAATATTTTTTGACTCATTTTCCTAATTGATTCCTCTGCAGATTTCAATCAATTCAAAATATCTTAGTAATCATCTTTTTGTTTCTAAATCTGGGGCTTTAAATAATTCAATTGGGCTTATATGTAATTCTTCTAGTCTGGCAAAGATTTTTCATATATTCATACTATAATATCCTTCTATATTTTCCGTATTTTCGGATATTGTATCATAGAACTATAATCGAATCTAGAGATGCATCATATTTGTCAGTTGCCTCCTTCTTTGCTCTTTGCTTAGCTTATCTTGGCAATTGATTAATTAGCCATCACTATTGCTGCTTTTGCGTTTATTATCTCTATATCTGTTTTATTCCTCTTCAGAAACAGTTCCAGCCAACTCAATATACTCCTTCAACTTCTTCTGCAACAGTTTCTTATCAATCAATTTCAGATTATATTCAGAAACCATCGTTGGTGATAAACTACGACTGAGAGCAAATTCTACAACCTCATCGTCCTTGCTTGCACAGAGAATAACACCAACGCTCGGATTTTCATTGTCTTTTTTAACTTCACGGTCAAGAGCTTCAAGATAAAGATTTATCTTGCCAACATACTCTGGTTTGAATTCTCCAATTTTCAGTTCAAAAGCCACAAGGCACGAAAGACCTCTGTGGTAAAACAGCAAATCAATATAATAATCGTGCTTTCCGACTTGTACACGATACTCCTCACCGATGAAAGTGAAGTCCTTTCCAATCTCAAGAATGAAATCCTTTAGATTTCGAATAATAGACTTCTGCAAATCCCGTTCAGATACTGTTTCCGGCACATCCAAGAAATCAAGCACATAATTGTCAAGGAAAACATTCCCCGTTGCTCTTTTGGATTCTTCGATAGCAGGAGTCAATGTTTTCTGTGACAGCATATATCTTTCATAGTACCCACTATCTATCTGGCGTGCTAATTCTCTCGCACTATACTTTTCTTTTACACACATACTCATGTAAAATATGCGTTCTTCCATTGTCTTACAAGCTGACATTATTTTCAAATGATTAGACCAGTTCAATTGTGTCAACAGCGTTGACACTTTTTCGTTGTCCTTGTATAGCTCATAAAACTGTTTCATTCTGTAAAGTCCACGACGATTAAATCCTTTCAGTTCAGGATAATTCGTTGCAAAGAAATCAGCCAGTTTCTGCACAAATGCATCACCATATTCAGCATTTTTAGACTGCACGCTAATATATTCGCCTATATCACGGTACATTAAAATCAGTTCCTCATTCACTTTGCGGTATGCACGTTCTTTAGCAGACTCAATAATATCAACAATTTTTTTAAATTGTTCACCATAAGGTATCAAATCACTCATAATGTGTTCCTTTCTGAATAATTATTTTTGATTTTAATCTCGTTTCACATAAGTCAGTTCAATATCATAACCCAAAGCCTCCAACATCTGCACGAAGGTCTTATTCACAACACTGCAATCCCGACATGTGGGATTTTTCAACAGCGTGGCAATAACCGGAGCATATTTAGATACTCCCTGTTCTGTAAACACATACAGTTTGTATTTATAATTGAGCCTCTTCCCTTATTCAAGGTGAAATTTTTGCACCTTAAAAGCTTTTCCACTTCCTCATCATCTAATTCAAACATAAAATCATCGCCTTCATATTTGGCAATGTTATTCTTAAACTGCCTTTTAAAATTTTTGGTTTCATATCCATAAATTTCTGCCAAGTCAGAATCAAGCATAACTTTTTTTCCTCTGAATTCATAAAACTAATTTTTCTTGTTTTGCGGTCACAAACTGTGACCGCAAACATTTTTCGTTTCATATTTGCGGTACAAGTGCCAATATATTCTTTCAAACAACACTGCTACCTCTTCGTATTCTCTTCCAGTTGCAGCATGTATCTATCGAAGTCAGACATAAATAACCGTCCTTGAACAACTCGATATTTTTCAAATTCAGTTTCAGCTTTTGCCTTGGCAATCTCTGCTGTGATCTTGCCTGCATCCCGAAGAACCTCTCTATCATCTGCCATCAGGAATAAATCTAAACGTTTCGCCCAATCTTCCATAGTCATTGGAATGTGACGTTCTGCACGGTCTTCTGCCAAATCCAAATACGCCGAAACAATACGCTCTAATAAACGCATTTCCTGCTCACTCAGATAATTTTTAGCAACGCTCACATCACTTTTTACGATCTTATTTTGCACTTTTGCAAAGAACTGCTTTGTTGTTTTTGCCGTACGGTCATAATCAAGAGCTGTAGCATAGATGTCTGTTATCTTCTGATAAAATCTACGCTCAGAGAGACGGATTTCACGAAGCTGCTCAAGTAAACGATCGAAGTACTCTACTGTAAGCACAGAGCCACCATTTTTTAAGCGCTCACCATCCATGGCCCAGCCTTTGATAGTATATTCCTTGACGATACTGTTAGCCCATTTCCGAAACTGAACGGCTCGCTCATTATTCACTTTAAAACCGACAGCAATAATCATCTGAAGATTATAATGCTTGATATCACGTGTAACCTGACGGGAACCTTCGGTTTGAACTATTCGGAAATTCCGGATAGTTGCATCTTCCTCAAGCTCTGAGTCGGAGTAAATCTTCTTGATATGCTCATTGATTGTACGAACATCTACATCATATAGTGTCGCCATCATCTTCTGCGTCAGCCATATATTCTCATCCTCATAGTGCATCTCAATACTATCCTGTTGGTCACCAGCAAAAACAACATCTGTTAAGTATTCCGCTACACTGGAACGAATGGTTATTTGGTTCTTTTTCTTTTTCAAATAGGATTCTCCTCTATATATTTTTCAAGTGTCTGGATTGATATTCTTAATCTGTTGTAGTATTATCAATGCAAAGGAAATGGGTTTTTTGTCTGGTAAGCGATTATTCGCCGAGAGAATTGCTCGTTTCTTTTTTTATGTCAATTATATCATATAGATACATCTTTTCGTCATTAGAATGACTTATTATCATGGATGCATGAAACACATTATACCTTTCTACTTCTCCATCATCACCATATACCGGCAAAGCAAATCTTGAATCATATCTGTACCATCCATTTTTGCCATCTCGCTTATGTTTGTCTTCTTTATTCGTCCTAAAATGCTTTCCTACCGCAATTTCAATAAGCTCCGGAATTCCAGTTGCGGCATTTGCTTTCGCCTTTGCATTCGTTCCCCGCATACTATTTGTATACTTTGACCCAGTATACTCTTTCGGTAAATCTGATCCAATATAAATTACATCAACATCCTGAATAACAGAAACATTTCGTTTATTCTTTTTCAAAGCTTCATCCTTGTTGATTTCCTTACATATTTCCACAAATTTGAAATAAATGCTCAAATTCTTTCTGTCAGAAAATTTGAATGTTTTTTTCCTCTCATATCGTTTGAACACTATGAAATTCAAGATTTGATAAAATAATCAATTAATTTATTGTTGCATAATCTCTATCATTTTATAGGACATTTTTCTTTCTCTGTATCAGTCTTCTTTTTAAATCTTGCATCTGCTGGTTTTACTGCATCCGCAGGTATTAACCACGTCTTACCTTTCTTTATTGCCCCATTTATTCGATCTTCAGAACATAGTACTCCTATCCTTCTGGATGTAATATTCCATTTTTCTGCCATTTCTACAGTTGTCATATACTCCATTATTTTTCCTCCGATATATACTTATAAATTGGGTAAGTAGCAAATACATCCCTATCTGCCTGCGATATTTTTTCAAAATGTTCCATAGCTCTTTTTTTATCGTCCAATAAAGCGTATAATCCGCAAAGAATCTGGTTATCCCCCTGATAATCATTCAAAAGCATCTTGATTTTACTTTTTTCAGTATTCGTAAGTTTATTTTGACGCCTTAAAATTTGCCATTCATTCATATGTGCATATATGAAT
>ERZ1034626.110-NODE-110-length-54480-cov-22.483877_pt1 | contig 54480 bp, 46 predicted proteins | sample MGYA00520652_ERZ1034626 | MGnify/ENA primary metagenome ERZ1034626 (study PRJEB33766, sample SAMN09781765) | gut metagenome | biome: gut microbiome | host: Homo sapiens | place: Madagascar | study: EMG produced TPA metagenomics assembly of the PRJNA485056 data... | reverse complement strand
ATTATAACCATAGTTTTTTCATAAAGGTTATAATATAAGTTATAATTATGAACAAATTATGACATAAGTTGAAAGTTTGTGTAAATATTCATTCAAAATGTAAGATTTGACCATAAAAATCAGGAGAAAACAGAGAATGCAGATCAAAATAATTGTAGTAGGAACAGTCAAAGAAGCATTTTATCAGAAAAAAATAGAAGAATTTCAGTCAAAAATCCGGAAAAATCTACCATTGGAATTAATCTGTCTGAAGGATGAGAGTATTCCAAAGCAGACATCGGATGTGGTTATCCGAAAAATCAAGGAGACAGAAGGAGAAAAAATCCTGAGCCGGATCCAGAATACAGATTATGTGGCGGCGCTTTGCATCGATGGTAAAAAGATGGATAATTCCAAGATAAAGAAAAGTATAGAGACAGCAGAACAAAGGGGAAAAACAAGCATTGCATTTGTGATTGGAGGCTCGCTTGGATTATCTGATGCGGTTGTGAAACGTGCAGATGAAAAAATCAGCTTTTCCAATATGACATTTCCGCATCAGCTTATGCGGGTTATGCTTATGGAGGTGCTGGCAGATACTATTTGTGGTAAGTGATATGGTTTAATATCGTATAGGCGCGGTAAAGCTGTTCAGTCAAAACAACGGTGGTAAGGTCGGTGGACATTGTAAAACCGGAGAGAGAAAACGAAGGAAGTCCGCCGATATCAGAGCTGGTCGTTTCATTTGTATCTGAAATCCGGTTTTGCTGGGCAACAACAAACTCGATACGGGAATAACCAGACAGACCAAGCTGCTCAATTTTTGATGCAAAGGCTTCCGAGGAGATGGTATCGATACCGGGGATGATGCGGAAGCAGGCGGAGGAATCCGGCATTGTAAGCTTTGAGAGGTCTTTATAATAGAGGCATCTGACACGGCAAAAAGCGGAGAGACGTTTCACGTACTCCGCAACAGCTTTGGCGTATTCGGTATCTAATTTCTTTTTTTCAATATGTATTAAAATTTCCATAGAAATATTATAACATACTTCTTTTCATATGTCCTTTTAAATGGTAAAATATATACAATCGTGCCTGTGGATATAACGTACTGGCATCAAAGTAAAAATATATGGACAGAGGACAATTATGACAGATAAAAAGATTTTGGTATTAGATATTGATGGTACACTTGTGAATTCGGAGAAACAGATCACGCCGGAGACATTAAAATATCTGAAACTGATACAGGAGCAGGGACATATTGTAGCACTGGCATCCGGCAGACCATTTCCTGGGATGAAGCAGTATACGGATGCATTGGGACTGGCAGAGTATGGCGGTTATGCATTGAGTTTTAATGGCGGAAAAGTGGTTTCCTGTGCAACGGAGGAAGTCATTTATACAAAAGCAATACCAAACCGTTATGCGAAGATTCTCTATGAATTTGCAAAGGAACGTCACATTGGTATGGTTACATACAAGGGAAACCAGGTGATTACCGGTACCGATACGGATGGGTATATGGAATTCGAGGCGCGACTCAATCATATGGAATTGTGTCAGGTGGATGATTTCCTTGGATATGTCGATTTTGATATGACCAAATGCTTGATGACAGCGGAGCCGGAGGCTGCAGAACAGTATGAGAAGCAGCTTGCAGCGCTTGTGGCACCGGATCTGAATGTATTTCGTTCAGAACCATATTTCATTGAAATTACCGTCAAAGGTGTAGACAAGGCAGAGTCTATCGCACGGCTTTTGGAGCATATTGGCATGACACGGGAACAGTGTATCTGCTGTGGAGATGGCTTCAACGACAAAACAATGGTGGAATACGCGGGTGTTGGCGTTGCAATGGGAAATGCCCAGCAGGTTGTCAAGGATGTAGCTGATTATGTGACAGCATCCTGTGACGAGGATGGACTGGTCGAAGTGATTAAGAAGTTTGTATTGTAGAATGAAGGGCAGAAGATGAAAGAATATTTGATATCAACCAAAGCAGATACTTTGGCTGATCTGCGTGAAATTGTAAAGCATTCTTATATTGAAGAATTGAGCATTGTATATGCCTCTGATTTTTTTGAAAATCCAGCGGGAGTGATTGCAACGATCAAAGAACAGTTTGCCGGAAAGATGATTGTTGTACGAAGCTCCTCGAAAAGCGAGGATAATCTGGAGACAAGCAATGCCGGACATTTTGAAAGTGTGCTGGGGGTTGATGCATCGAAGGATGCAGCGATTGCGGAAGCAATTGAGACAGTGTATCGTTCTTATGTGGAGGGAGACTTCACAGAAACGGCGAAGCAGCAGCTGATTGAGACAAACGAAGAGGTATTGATTCAGAGACAGACTGATCATGTACGGATTTCGGGTGTTGTATTTACGAGAGATATTATATACAACCGTCCGTATTATATGGTTACTTATGACGATAATGGAAGCACGGATTCTGTGACAAGCGGTGTTCGTGGCAAGACAAAATGGATTGCGAAAAATGCATCCAGAGAATTTCTGGAATATGAATTTGTAGATCTTCTGACAGCGGTTAAGGAGATTGAACGGATCTATGATTATGTCTCCGCACTTGATATAGAGTTTGCAATTCTGGAGGATGGAACGGTCGTTATTTTCCAGGTGCGCCCGCTGGCGGCTGCACTGAAGATCATTGCGCCGATGACAGACCGGGAATTCAAGGACACAAAAGCACTTGCCAAGTGCAAATATCTCGATACATTCCATATTCTTTCCGATATGGCATTCTGGAATCCTGCGGAGATTATCGGCAGCAATCCAAGACCACTTGATTATTCGTTGTACCGGGAACTGATCACGGCGCATATCTGGTCTGCGGGTCTGCAGCCGCTTGGCTACCAGCCGGTACGTGGCGAACTGATGCAGAAGGTGGGGAATAAACCATATATATCTGTGAATTACACGTTTGATGGACTGACACCTGCAGGACTTTCCGAGGATCTGTGTTATAAGCTGAATCAGTATTATGAACAGAAGCTGCGTCAGGATAAAACAGCACATGACAAGATTGAGTTTGAAATTATATTCAACACATATGATTTCATGACAGATACGCGTCTGAAGGAGCTTTCGGATTACGGATTCAGTGATGCGGAGATTTCGCAGCTGCGCAATGCACTGTTTGACATTGCAAAGCAGACATTAGAGCATTACGATGAGATCTGCGAGGAGGATCTGCGTTCTCTGGGACAGCTTACGGAGCTCCGGCATGAGCTTCGGACACATGCGCCGCTGGCTGAGACGAATGTTATGAAGTTATACAGCTATATTGACGAACTGCTAGATTCCATTAAAGATCATGGAACGCCGCAGTTTACAAGACAGGCACGCTGTGCGTTTATGGCGCGGAGCTTCTGTCGTACGCTGGTGGAAAAAGGATATTTTACAAAGCAGGAGATGGATGATTTCATGTTGTCTATTCCAACAGTTGCTTCGGAGTTTGAGCGTGATTTTGATTTGTATAGCCATGGAAAGATGAGCCGGGATGATTTCAATCATCTGTATGGACATTTGAGACTTGGTACGTATGATATCCGTTCTGACAGCTATCGGAATATTTATTTTGATGTGGCGTCTGCAAATCTTACCGGAAACAATAAGGTAAAGCAGAAAGCGAAAAGTCTGGATAAAAAGAAATTGCAGATTGCGCTGGATGAGGCTGGGATCCCGGAAACATCAGAGCGTTTTATGGAGTTTATAAAAAAGGCAACACAGAACCGTGAATATTTTAAGTTTGAGTTTACAAAATCGTTATCGCTGATGTTGGATGTGATCGTGAAGCTCGGAGAGGTGATGGCAATTGCAAGGGAAGATATGTCATATCTTGAGATTCAGGATCTGCTGAGCTATCACAGCCGGGATTCCTATATTCAGACGATCGAAACACGGAGACGTTTTTACCATGTGAATTCTTATCTGGTGTTGCCGGAGGTGATTTTTGATGTCGGTGATATCGATGTGATTGATATTGATGAAGCTAGACCAAATTTCATCACCAACAAAGTTGTGGAGGCTCCGATTGTGAATCTTGACGAAAATCATGATTCGGACATTACAGGTAAAATCGTGGTGCTTACAAAAGCTGATCCGGGCTATGACTGGATTTTTGCCAAAGATATTGCCGGATTTGTTACGAAGTATGGCGGTGCGGCATCGCATATGGCAATCCGTTGTGCGGAGTTTGGAATTCCTGCAGCCATCGGCTGTGGAGAAAAAATCTATCAGAGAATTCACCGGATGCAGATTATGTGCCTGGATTGTGAAAATGGAAGAATTACGGAAAAGCAGAGTCAATAAATTGATTTCAAGTTAGGCATGGTGTATAATGAAACGATGAGACAAGGAGGAAGTCTACATGGGATTTTTTAAAGATTTCAAGCGTGATTTTGCGCAGGCAGTCAATGAGCTGATGCCGGATAAAGATGAACTTGGTGCAGAATACGATGATGAAGATATGGTCAATACGTTTGACGAAAATGATCAGATGGATGTAGCACCCGAAGATCTGTTGGAAAATCTGGATGAAATCCGGATTGATAAACCGGAGATGGAGATAACAGAAGGAACTGAAAATCTGGATCATTTTTCAAGTGCAGAGCCTGCTGAAAATGAGGAACAGGATGAAGCATCGGTGTTTGATACAGTCCCGGAGGCAGAAGTCATTCAGGATGATCTGGAATTAGAACCAGAACCATTTTCGGAAGATGAATTGACGCCAAAACCGGATACAGAATATTTGCAGGCGGAGCAGATAACGGAGTTGACACAGACCGGGGATGAACAGGCAGTTCCCGAGACGGATGAGCTTAAGGCCCTGGATGCACTGGATGAAGAAAATATGCTGGAGCATACGGAAAATGCACTGCAGATAGAACCGGATACCGAACAAAAACAGGAAGAACTGCAGAACTTTTTATCAGCAGATCTGGAGAAAGCTGTAGAGGATACATTAGCGAAACAGGCGGAAGAAGAGACACAGATGGAACGCGTTCAACAGGAGGATGCAGCTATGGAGACAAATGTAGAAACTGGAGCTGAGGGAAAAGCAGATGTAAGTACGCTGATGGAAGCGGATACAACGTATATTACTAAGTCAACTGTGGTTAACGGGGATTTGCAGACAGATGGCTGTATAGATCTGATCGGAACAGTCAAAGGATCTGTGAGCTGTGATGGAAAACTGATCGTCGGTGGTTCTATTACTGGAGATGTACAGGTTGGAGAATTATATGCCAACGCAGCACGGATCGAGGGTGATGTACATGTCGTGGATGCGGCTAAGATTGGTGTTGGAACTGTGGTTGTCGGCAATGTATTTGCGGGATCCGCAGTGATTGCAGGTGCAGTCAAGGGAGATATCGATGTACAGGGACCTGTGATCGTGGACTCGACAGCAGTTATTATGGGAAATATAAAATCAAGATCCGTACAGATTAACAACGGTGCAGTGATCGAAGGTATGTGTTCACAGTGCTATTCGGAGATTGATGTAAAGAGCTTTTTTGAATAAAAAGAAAGAGGAGTATCAAACGATGAAGATGGACAGAATTTTATTGAAACTTTCCGGAGAGGCACTTGCCGGAGACAAACACACCGGATTTGACGAGGCGGTTGTGCGGGATGTGGCGAAGCAGGTAAAGGCAATCTGTGATAAACATATTCAGGTAAGTATCGTAATTGGTGGTGGAAATTTCTGGAGAGGCAGAACCTCAGACAATATGGATCGTGTGAAAGCAGACCAGATTGGTATGCTGGCAACGGTGATGAACTGTATTTATGCAGCAGATGCAATGCGGGCAGAGGGACTTAAGACACATATCATGACTCCGTTTGCGTGTGGCAGCATGACAGAGCTGTTCAACAAGGATAAGGCAATCGAGTATCTGGAGAATGGCGAGGTTGTTTTTTTTGCAGGAGGAACCGGACATCCGTATTTCTCAACGGATACGGCAACGGTGCTTATGGCAATTGAGGTAGAGGCAGATGTGATTCTTTCCGCAAAGGCAATTGATGGCGTATATGACAGCGATCCAAAGACAAATCCAAATGCAAAGAAGTATGATACGATGCCAATTTCTGAGATTGTGGATAAGAAGCTCGGTGTGATTGATCTTGCGGCTGCTGTACTTGCTATGGAGAACAAGATGCCGATGATGCTGTTTGGATTAAATGATACAAATAGTATTGAGAAGGCAGTTACGGGTGGTTTTACCGGAACCACTGTGACTGTGGAATAAGAAATAATATAGACAAAAATATATATTTGGAGGAAAAAATATGTTAGCACAGTATGAAGAGAAGATGAAGAAAACAATTGAGAGTTTGCAGAAGGAGTACACAACAATCCGGGCAGGACGCGCAAACCCACATATTCTGGATCGTATTACGGTTCTTTATTATGGAGCCCCTACACCGTTGCAGCAGGTGGCAAATATTACAGTTCCAGAGGCAAGAACAATTATGATCTCTCCTTGGGAGTCCAGCCTGATCAAGGAAATCGAGAAAGCAATTGTATGTTCTGATCTTGGTATCAATCCGAACAATGATGGTAAGAACATTATTATTAACTTCCCGGAGCTGACAGAGGATCGAAGAAAAGAGCTTGCGAAGGATGTTAAGAAGAAGGGTGAGAATGCGAAGGTTGCTATTCGTAATATCCGCCGCGATGCAAACGATGCATTGAAGAAAGCAAACAAGGCAGCAGAGATGTCTGACGATGAACTCAAGGGCAACGAAGACAAGGTGCAGAAGATGACAGACAAGTATATTGCACAGGTAGATCAGGAAATCGATACAAAGACAAAGGAAATTATGACAGTATAAGCCTATGAAGAAGATAATTGACGGGGAAGAATTAGAAATACCTGCCCATGTAGCGATCATCATGGATGGCAATGGAAGATGGGCGAAGAAACGTCTGCTTCCGCGTAACATGGGACATAGACAGGGCGCAAAGGTGTTAGAACAGATCTGCCGGGATGCGGCGGATTTGGGAATCCAGTATCTGACGGTGTACGCATTTTCAACAGAGAACTGGAAACGTTCAACCGAGGAAGTAACAGGAATTATGAATCTGCTTCGCAGCTACCTGTCAAATTGCGTGGAACGTGCTTCCAAGGATGGACTGCGCATCCGTGTGATTGGTGACAAAAGTGCATTGGATGCAGATATTGTTGCAATGATTGAAAAAGCAGAACGTGAGACAGCAAAATTTGATAAACTGGACTTCACAATTGCACTCAATTATGGTGGACGGGATGAGCTTCGCCGCACGATGGCAAAGCTTGCAAAAGAGGTGCAGGCAGGTGTGCTTGCTCCGGAGGATATTACAGAAGATAAAATATCGGAGAATCTGGACACGGCAGGTGTTCCGGATCCGGATTTGTTGATTCGGACAAGCGGAGAACTGCGGCTTTCCAATTATCTGATCTGGCAGCTTGCATATGCAGAATTCTATTTTACGGATACCCTGTGGCCGGATTTTGACAAGGAATCATTGAAAGAAGCAATCCGGTATTATAACGGTAGAGAGCGAAGGTTTGGTGGAGTAAAATAAACTATGTTTAAAACACGTTTTTTGAGTGGTGCAGTGTTAACCCTGCTCACAATTGGAATTTTATATCTGGGTGGTTACGTAACCGGAGTGGCAGTCATGCTTTTGAGTCTGGGCGGAGTGTTCGAACTGATGCGCGTGTATAAGCAGGAAAAATCAGTGATGGCGGTGCTTGCTTACCTGATGACAATTGCGTATTATTGTTTTTTGTTCTTTCATTTGGAAAGATATCTTCTGCCCTTGATTATTATGTATGTACTTCTGGTACTGACGGTCTATGTGATTGCATATCCGAAATATACCGACAAAGATGTAATGGCAACAATATTAGCATTCTTTTATGTTTCCCTGCTTTTGTCATTTTTGTATCAGGTCCGTATATTAAAATACGGTGGCGCGCTGGTTGTGATGGTATACATCTGTTCATGGATCAATGATACTTTTGCATATTGTGTCGGTGTGAAGTTCGGGAAACACAAGATGTCACCGAAGCTGAGTCCGAAGAAGAGCGTGGAAGGATTGTTTGGAGGAATTTTGGGTTCGGCACTCATTGGAGGGTTGTATGGAATATTCTTCAATGCAAAGGTATATGAATTAACAAATGCTCCTCTTATTTTTGCAATTGCCGGTGCAGCTGGTGCCGGGTTTGCGGTAATCGGGGATCTGACAGCATCTGCAATTAAAAGAAATAACGATATCAAGGATTATGGAAAACTGATTCCGGGACATGGCGGCATTATGGACCGGTTTGACAGTATTATCTTTACAGCACCAATCGTATATTATTGTTTTTCGATTATGATTGGAAACTTAGGAGGCGCAATGTGAGAACAATCGCGATTATAGGCTCGACAGGTTCCATTGGTACACAGACACTGGATGTGGTGCGTGCAAATGCGGATATTCAGGTTGGAGCTCTGGCAGCCGGGAATAATATAGAATTACTGGAAAAACAGGTGCGGGAATTTAAACCGGTACTTGTGAGTGTGCAAAGCGAAGACAAGGCAAACGAATTACGGCTTGCCTTGTCTGATTTTAACTGTAAGATTGTCTATGGTATGGATGGATTGATTGAAGTTGCAACATATGAACCGGCAGAACTGGTTGTGACAGCCATTGTTGGAATGATTGGAATTCGTCCGACAATCGAAGCAATTAAAGCAGGAAAGGATATTGCGTTAGCAAATAAGGAAACTTTGGTAACTGCAGGGCATCTGATCATGGCTTTGGCAGAGGAATATCATGTGCGGATTCTTCCGGTGGATAGTGAACACTCTGCGATTTTTCAGTGTCTGCATGGAGAAAAGGGAAATAAGATTGCAAAGCTTCTGATTACAGCATCCGGGGGCCCGTTTCTAGGGAAAACAAGAGATGAACTGAAGGATGTCACAGTCGAGGATGCATTGAAGCATCCAAACTGGTCGATGGGACAAAAGATTACGATTGATTCGGCAACATTGGTTAACAAGGGACTGGAAGTGATTGAAGCGCGCTGGCTGTTTGATGTGATGCCGGAGGATATCGAGGTAGTTGTACAGCCGCAGAGCATCATCCATTCTATGGTGGAGTTTGAGGATGGAGCGATCAAGGCACAGCTTGGTACAGCAGATATGCGTCTGCCGATACAGTATGCACTTTATTATCCGGAACGGAGATTTTTATCAGGGGACAGACTTGATTTTTCAAAAATATGTGGAATACTTACAAGTAAACCGGATCGTGCCACGTTTAAGGGATTGGATTTTGCCTATCATGCAATTAAGACCGGCGGTTCCATGCCGACGGTGCTCAATGCAGCGAATGAATGTGCGGTTGCAAAGTTCCTGCACAAGGACATAAAATTTTTACAGATCTATGATATAATTGAAGCATGCATGGAGGAGCACAAGACCATTGCGAATCCAGCCCTCGAAGAGATTTTGGAGACGGAACGATGGGTATATGCATATATAGAACGGCATTTCGGCTGATAGAGTTTCAATGTAAAAGGAGATTGTATGAACATTATTCTGATTATATTAGTGTTTGGCGTGATTGTGTTTTTTCATGAATTCGGGCACTTTATTGTTGCAAAGATGAATAAGATTGCGGTAATGGAGTTTTCCATCGGCATGGGACCGGCTATTTTTTCGGTACAGAAAAAAGAAACGAAATATTCCCTGCGTCTATTGCCAATTGGCGGATACTGCATGATGATGGGGGAAGATGGCGAGAGTGAGGATGAGAATTCTTTTGGAAAGAAACCTTTGCTGGCGCGGATTCTGGTAATCGCTGCCGGACCTGTGTTCAACTTTATTCTTGCATTTGTTTTTTCGATTATATTGATTCATTTCACAGGATGTGATCCGGCAAAGCTTTCCACGGTGGTGGAACATTCAGCGGCAGAGGATGCCGGCCTTGTAGTTGGGGATACGGTAACAGCCATTAACGGAAAGAAGATTTATAATTACCGGGAGATTTTGTTGTACATGGCATCGGAGGATGCATCAAAACCGGTGACACTATCCATCGAACATGCCGATGGTACAGATGCTTCTGTTGTGGTAACGCCGAAGGTCAATGAACAGGGAGACTATAAACTTGGTGTTTCCTGCAGCTACGTTGCATCTACAGGTTTTGGAAATGATATCAAATATGCCGGCCTTGAACTTCGGTATTGGGTGAAGGCAACTGTGACCGGACTTCGGATGATCGTGACTGGTGGCGTGAAAAATGGAGACATCATGGGACCGGTTGGTGTTGGAAGTGCCATGAATGATGTACTTGATGAGGCAAAGGAGATCAGTACGACGCGGAAAGAAGCCGTCATTAATGTGATACTGAATCTGCTGAACTGGAGTATTTTGCTGAGCGTGAATCTTGGCATCATGAACCTGCTACCGATTCCGGCACTTGATGGAGGAAGATTGTTGTTCCTGTTTATTGAAGGAATCCGCAGAAAGAAGATTCCGCAGGAGAAAGAAGCGATTGTGAATTTTATTGGATTTGCATTGCTTATGGTATTGATGGTTGTTGTGTTCTTTAACGACATTAAGAATGCATTTTTCTAGGTTTTTATATGTAAAGGGGTTGTGATTATGAGATACGAAACAAAGAAAACACTTCCACATAGAGATACAACAAGAATGGTAAATATTGGCGGCGTTGTAATCGGAGGGGGGAATCCGATCGCAATTCAGTCCATGACGAATACGGAGACATCCGACGTAGCTGCAACTGTAGCACAGATTCTGGAACTGGAGAAAGCTGGATGCCAGATTATCCGATCTACAGCAAATACGGAGGCTGCTGCAAAAGCATTTGACCGGATTAAGGAACGGATTCATATTCCAATCGTAGCGGATATTCATTTTGATTATCGTCTGGCGATTCTTGCGATGGAATATGGCGCAGATAAGATTCGTATTAACCCTGGAAATATCGGCGGAGAAGAAAATCTGAAGAAGGTTGTGAAAGTGGCAAAGGAACGGAATATTCCAATCCGTGTCGGTGTGAATTCTGGTTCGCTTGAACGCAATCTGGTTGAAAAATATGGTGGTGTGACAGCCGAAGGCATCGTGGAGTCTGCATTGGATAAGGTACGGATGATTGAGGAGTGTGATTATGATAACCTGGTAATCAGCATCAAGAGTTCGGATGTGATGATGTGTGTACATGCACATGAGCTGATCGCGGAACAGACGAGATATCCTTTGCATGTTGGAATCACCGAGGCTGGAACGGTCTATCGTGGCAATATCAAGTCCGCAGTTGGACTAGGCATGATCTTAGGACAGGGAATCGGTGATACGATGCGGGTTTCTCTGACTGGAGATCCGGTAGAGGAGATTACGTCTGCCAAACTGATTCTGCGTACATTGGGATTGCGCAAGGATGGAATCGAACTGGTATCCTGTCCGACCTGCGGCAGAACGAAGATTGACCTGATCGGACTTGCAAATGAAGTAGAAAAGCTGATTGCCGGTTATGACCAGTTATCGATTAAGGTAGCAGTTATGGGATGTGCAGTCAATGGACCTGGGGAAGCACGGGAAGCAGATCTTGGAATTGCAGGCGGCAATGGAGAAGGACTTCTGATGAAGCATGGTGAGATTATCAGGAAAGTTCCACAGGATGAACTGCTTGCGGCGTTGAAGTACGAGCTGGATCATTGGGAAAAGGAGTAAAACGTGGATAACAAAACATTTTGTAATGTATTTCCGGCTTTTAAGGGTGGAGTGGAGCTTGACGCCCTTTTTTCGGATACGCAGGTAGAGAGTATCAAAACCTACGAGACAAAAAAACAGATGATTGTTACACTGCAAAGTGATCACCTGATTCCATATCATATGATTACCCGTATGGAAGCGCTATTGACACAGCACGCATATCATATGGGAGGCGCAGGAAAGACAATACAGCTGTTTATGAGGTATCATCTTTCGGCGCAGTATGATATCAGACAGATTGCGGAAAATTATAAAGAAAGTTTGTTAGAAGAGCTGCGTGGAAGAAGCCGGATTGCGTTTCGTTTGATGAGCCGGGCGGAGTGGTACTATAACGACGATGTGATCAGTATTGCAGTGGAACATTCATCTGTTGCGAAGGAACATGAAAAGCTGATACGGGATTTCCTCGTATCTTATTTTCGTGACCATTTTGGAAAAGAAATCGAAGTTGGGTTCAGTTATTCCTTAGAGCAAAAGACAAAACTGCGCCAGGCGAATGCTTTGCGTTTACAGCAGGAGCTTCGGACCATTGAAGAAAAAAATGCAGAATTACAGGCGACTTTAGATGCTTCGGAAAAAGAGAAAAATGCAGAAGATAAAAAGAATTCTAAGGGTGAAACAAAGCAGATAGAAGCAAAAATGGATGCACAAACGGTGGCACCGAAGTCTGCACAGCCGGTTACGTCCGGTGCGAAACCGGTGGCTGCAGCAGCTAAGTCCTATGGTGCAGGTGCCAGACCGGATCGTAAATTTTCCGGAAAAGGAGATTATGGAAATTATCGTAAGCAACAGGTACAGGATCCGGATGTGTTTTATGGAAGAAACTGCGATGCGGATATTGTAAAGATTGAAACATTGGAAGAGGGAACCGGAGAATGCTGTATTCATGGACAGGTAATTAAGATTGAGGAAAAGGAACTCCGAAGCGGAAAGTTTATTATCACAGGTGCAATTACGGATTTTACGGATACCATTATGTTTAAGCTGTTTGTATCGCCGGACGACAAGGAACCATTGCTTGACGAACTGCAACAGGGAAAATTCTATATTATAAAAGGTGTACCGATCTATGACAGTTACAGCAAAGAGATTACATTTTCTTCGGTGGCAGGAATCAAGCCGGCAAATGATTTCCGGGAAAAACGGATGGACAATGCACTCGAAAAGCGTGTAGAGCTGCATTTGCATACAGTCATGAGTGAGATGGACAGCGTGGTTGGCATAGAGAAAGTAATTGCCCGCGCGAAAGAATGGGGGATGAAAGCACTTGCAATCACTGATCACGGAGTTGTACAGGCCTTCCCGATTGCAAACCATCAGCTCAAAAAAGGTGAGGATTTTAAAATCATCTATGGAGTGGAAGGTTATTTTGTAGATGATGTCAAAGGTCTGATTCAAAATGACAAAGGACAGAATATTGATTCGGAATATGTGGTGTTTGATATAGAAACAACAGGTTTGAGCCCTACAAACAACCGGATCATTGAGATAGGCGCAGTCCGGATCAAGGATGGGAAGATTCAGGATACGTTTTCTGAGTTTGTCAATCCGGAGGTGCCGATACCGTATACAATCACGAAACTGACTTCAATCACGGATGCGATGGTAAAGGATGCGCCTACGATTGCGGTGATTCTTCCAAAGTTTTTGGAATATATCGGTGATGCAAGTGTAGTTGCGCATAATGCTGCTTTTGATACCGGGTTTATACATGAAAATGCGAAGCGCCTGGGACTGGTGTTTGACAGTACGATTGTGGATACGATGACACTGGCTCATATCCTGCTCCCGGAGCTTGGTAAATATACGTTGGATCGTCTGTGCAAGCAGTTTGGTGTTGTCAATGAACATCACCATAGAGCCTGTGATGATGCGGCAGCTACAGCCGAGATCTTTGTTAAGATGATCAAGATGATCAAAGAGAAAGGCATTACTACGATCCATGAGTTAAATGAGGCGGGCGCTGCATCCCCGGATGCCATCCGGAAAGCGAAAACCTATCATGGAATCATTCTGGCAGCAAATGAGGTTGGACGTGTGAATCTGTACCGCCTGATTTCTGAGTCACATCTGAACTATTTTAACCGGCGTCCGCGCATGCCGAAAAGCCTGATCAACAAATACCGGGAGGGATTAATCATAGGATCTGCCTGTGAGGCGGGAGAACTCTACCGTGCAGTTTTGTATGGCGAGGGCGAGGATGAGATTACAAGACTTTGTAATTTCTATGATTATTATGAGATTCAGCCGGTCGGAAATAATATGTTCCTGCTTGACGATGAGAAAGCACCCGTTAAGACAGTGGAAGACCTGCAGGATGTGAACCGGAAGATCTGTAATCTTGGCAAGCAGTTTGGCAAGCCGGTCGTCGCAACCTGTGACGTACATTTTCTCGATCCGGAGGATGAGATATATCGACGGATCATGATGGCGGGAAAAGGCTTCCATGATGCGGACAGACAGCCACCGCTTTATTTCCGGACGACAGATGAGATGCTTGCAGAGTTCCAGTATCTGGGCAGTGATCTTGCAAAGGAAGTAGTTATAACAAATACAAATAAGATTAATGACATGATTGAGCGTATCTCTCCGGTACGGCCAGATAAATGTCCGCCGATTATTGATAATTCCGATGAGACATTGACGACAATCTGTTACGACAAAGCACATGAGATCTATGGACCGGATCTGCCGGAGATTGTGGAAGCAAGACTGAAACGGGAACTTCATTCTATTATCTCAAACGGATTTGCAGTTATGTATATTATCGCACAGAAGCTGGTGTGGAAATCGAATGGAGATGGGTATCTGGTAGGAAGCCGTGGCTCGGTCGGTTCGTCGTTTGTTGCGACGATGGCAGGTATCACCGAAGTAAATCCACTTCCGGCACACTATATCTGTCCGAATTGTTATTTTACTGATTTTGATTCGGATTTTGTGAAACAGTTCGAAGGACAGTCAGGTTGTGACATGCCGGATCGGAAGTGCCCGAAGTGTGGCACGCTGATGAAGAAGGAAGGACATGACATCCCATTTGAGACATTCCTTGGCTTCTACGGGGATAAGGAGCCGGATATTGACCTGAACTTTTCCGGTGAGTATCAGCCGAAGGCACATGCCTATACGGAGGAGCTTTTTGGAAAAGGAAAGGCGTTCCGGGCGGGAACTATTGGTTCACTGGCAGATAAAACGGCTGTCGGCTATGTGTACAAATATTATGAAGAACATGGAGAAACAAAACGCCGGTGTGAGATGGAACGTGTGGCGGTTGGTCTGACGGGAGTGAAACGGACAACCGGACAGCATCCGGGAGGCATGATCGTGCTGCCAAAGCATGAAGAGATTTATTCTTTCACGCCGATCCAGCATCCGGCGAACGATACAACGACGGATATAATCACGACGCATTTTGAGTACCATTCCATTGACCATAACCTTCTGAAACTGGATATTCTCGGTCATGATGATCCGACGATGATTCGCCGCCTGGAGGATCTGACCGGATTGGATGCGAAGACAATTCCACTGGACGACAAGGATGTTATGTCTTTGTTTCATAACACGGAAGCACTCGGTATCAAGCCGGAGGATATTGGAGGCACAAAGCTTGGCACACTTGGCATCCCGGAGTTTGGTACAGACTTTGCGATGCAGATGTTAATTGATGCCGGACCAAAAGCATTTTCTGATCTGGTGCGTATCGCCGGACTTTCCCATGGTACGGATGTATGGCTTGGAAATGCACAGACGCTGATTGCGGATGGAGTTTGTGAGCTTTCTTCTGCAATCTGTACGCGAGATGATATCATGACATATCTGATCTATCGGGGACTGGAACCGGGACTCGCATTCAATATCATGGAGAAGGTCCGTAAAGGTATCGTTGCAAAGGGAAAATGTGACAAGTGGGATGAGTGGAAAGCGGAGATGCGGAAACACGATGTACCGGAATGGTATATGGAGTCCTGCGAGAAGATCAAGTACATGTTCCCGAAAGCACATGCGGTTGCTTATGTTATGATGGGCTGGCGTGTGGCATATTACAAGATCAATTATCCGCTTGCTTATTATACGGCGTTTTTCAGTATACGTGCGTCAGCGTTTGATTATCAGCAGATGTGCCTTGGAAAAGAAGCGCTCGAAGAGAACCTGGCGGAGCTGCGGAAGAAAGACAAGAATGCAATGAGCCAGACGGAGAAAGATATGGTGCGGGATATGCGGCTGGTGCAGGAGATGTATGCGAGAGGAATCGAGTTTATGCCGATTGACCTGTACCGGGCAAAGGCAGACCGTTTCCAGATCATAGATGGGAAGATCATGCCAAGCTTTGCATCCATCGCGGGCATGGGATTAAAAGCGGCACAGCAGCTGGAGGAAGCGGCAAAAGGCGGTCCGTTTACTTCAAAGGAGGATATCCGTATCCGGGGAAAAGTATCGAAAACGATTCTCGATGTGATGGGAGATCTTGGGTTATTGGGAGATCTGCCGGAGACGAATCAGTATGATTTCTTCGGCATGCTGAAATAAAAGAGTTGCTATTTCAGGCTACATATATTAAAATAAAGCCAAATGTTTTTAAATGCGATAAAGAAGGACGTGAGAAAGTGAACAATCAAAATACTCAGGACATCGGAATCATCCATGAATCAAATATAGAGGTATCTGACATTTTGGAACAGGTGTACGAAGCGTTATCCGAGAAAGGATACAACCCGGTTAGTCAGATCGTTGGATATGTGATGAGTGGAGATCCGACCTACATTACCAGTTACAAAAATGCGAGAAGTCTGATCATGAAAGCAGAGCGGGATGAGATCATAGAGGTACTTCTTGAAAATTATATTGAGACACGGCTCAAGTAGAAACACCCGGAGGCGGGCTTAGGCTTGACAAAAGGAGCAAAACAGTATGAGAATCCTTGGATTGGATTATGGTTCAAAAACGGTTGGCGTTGCATTGTCTGATGCAACCTGTTTGATTGCACAGCCGTTGGAGACGATTGAAAGAAAACAGGAAAACAAATTAAGACAGACCTATGCAAGGATTGAAGCACTTGTGGTGGAGCACGACGTGGATAAGATTGTACTTGGACTTCCGAAGATGATGAATAACACGGAAGGACCAAGAGTACAGGCAACGAGAGAATTTGCGGAGAATCTGGAACGGAGAACCGGGTTGCCAATTATTTTTGAAGATGAACGGCTCACGACGGTGGAAGCAAACCGTATTCTGGAAGCAACCGGCGTGTGCGTGAGCGGAAGAAAAGAACACATTGACAAGATGGCGGCAGCTATCATATTACAGAGTTATCTGGATCGAGAGGCACATAAAAAAGATGAGTGAGAAGATTACGTTTGAAACCGAAGATGGAGATATCGAGTTGTATGTATTAGAACAGACAACGCTTTTTGGAGTGAACTACATTCTGGTGACAGATGACGAAGAAAGTGAGGATGGCAGCTTCTTCGTACTGAAAGAAGAACCGGACAGTGAAGGAGATGTCGTTTCTTACGCAGAAGTAGAAGATGAGAACGAATTGAAAGCAGTAATCAGGATTTTTGATGAGCTGTTGGAAGACATTGATTTGGAGGTTTAGTTTAGAATGAAACAGAATAATAAGTCGGTGAAGATCATTCCACTTGGGGGATTGGAACAGATCGGAATGAACATTACCGCGTTCGAGTATGAGGACAGTATTATTGTCGTAGACTGTGGACTTGCATTTCCGGAAGATGAGATGCTTGGTATCGATCTTGTCATCCCGGATGTCACATACTTAAAGGAAAATGCGGACAAGGTAAAAGGACTTGTGATCACGCACGGACATGAGGATCATATCGGTGCGATTCCGTATATAGAAAATGAAGTAAATATGCCGATATATGCAACCAAACTGACGATGGGACTGATCGAGCATAAGCTTCGCGAACATGGGAATATTAACAACGTCAGAAGAAAAATCGTAACACATGGACAGATGATCACACTTGGTGCGTTCCGTATCGAGTTCATCCGCACGACACATTCCATTGCGGATGCGGCTGCACTTGCAATCTATACACCAGCCGGAATCATTGTGCATACCGGAGATTTCAAGGTGGATTATACACCTGTTTTTGGTGAGGCAATCGATCTTCCGAGGTTTGGTGAGCTTGGAAAGAAGGGTGTACTTGCATTGATGGCGGATTCTACAAATGTGGAGCGTCCCGGATATACACCATCTGAGAAGACAATCGGCAAAGTGTTTGATCATTTGTTTGATGATAACGAAGACCATCGGATCATCATTGCGACATTTGCATCGAATGTTGATCGTGTACAGCAGATTATTAATTCTGCCTATAAGTATGGCAGAAAGGTTGTTGTTGAGGGACGAAGCATGGTAAATGTCATTCAGACGGCTTCGGAGCTTGGCTATATTGATATACCGGACAATACGTTGATTGAGATCGATCAGATCAAGAACTATCCGGACGAACAGGTCGTTTTGATCACAACCGGAAGTCAGGGTGAGAATATGGCAGCGCTTTCACGGATTGCAGCCAGTATTCATAAACAGATTACGATTAAACCGGGCGATGTGGTTATCTTCTCATCCAGCCCGATTCCGGGAAATGAGAAGGCAATCTTCAAGGTTATTAACGAGCTTGAGATGAAGGGAGCCCATGTAATCTTCCAGGATACGCATGTTTCCGGACATGCCTGTCAGGAAGAATTAAAACTGATGTATGCACTTACAAAACCGAAATATGCAATTCCGGTGCATGGTGAGTATCGTCATCTGAAACGGCATGCAGAGCTTGCGGTAGAGATGGGAATACCAAAGGAAAATGTCAGGATTTTGTCTGCCGGAGATGTGTTGACAATCGGGGAAGATACTTTTGATGTAACCGGAAAGGTACAGGCACAGGGAATCCTTGTGGATGGACTTGGCGTTGGTGATGTAGGAAATATCGTATTACGGGATCGTCAGCAGCTTTCAGAGAATGGTCTTTTGATCGTTGTTGTGACATTAGAGGCTGGAAGCAATCAGCAGGTTGCCGGACCGGATATTGTATCTCGCGGATTTGTCTATGTACGTGAGGCAGAGAACCTGATGGATGAGTGCCGGGAGGTTGTACAGGAGGCGTTGGACAACTGCTTAGACCGGGGAATTACTGACTGGGGCAAGTTGAAGAATACAATTCGGGATGCTCTGAGTGATTTCCTCTGGAAGAAGATGAAGCGAAGTCCAATGATTCTGCCGATTATTACAGAGGTTTAATATGAGACAGGTTATTAACGAGAGCAAACAATTGAATGAACATATTCGGGCGTCACAGGAATACTGCACATATCTTAAAACGAAGCAGGCACTGCTCGAGAATGAAGAATTAAGCAGACATCTGCAGGAATTTCGTGCAAGGAATTACGAGCTTCAGAATCGGCAGGGGGTAAACCCTTACGATGAAATGATAGAACTGACAAAGGAATATGACGAACTGTTGCATAACTCGATTGTGAGTGATTTTTTGCAGGCGGAACAGCAGATCTGCAAATTGCTGCAGCAGGTGTTTGATTCCATAGCAGAAGGATTGGAGTTTGATTACATCAATGAGTGAAAATGTGAAAAAAACAACAAATGGAACAGCAAAGAAAAAAGCGGGTAAGAAAAGCGTGCGAAAGAAAGAGGAGAATCTTCGCAAGGGACTGAAGAATTCTTCCGGGTTTATGTTCAGCTTATTTGTCAATGTGCTGATTGTATTTTTGATTGTTAAGCTTTTTACATATTCTTTTAATTTTGCATATGGCGTATTTGGCAGTGTTGCATTCCATCCGGGAAGCCAGCAGTATATCGTGGTTGATATTCCGGCGGATTCTTCGATTATGGAGATTGGCAGTGCTTTACAGGATGCAGAGATTATCGAGGATAAATATGTCTTTTACGCAAAGGTGAAGGTAAAAGGCTATGGCAACAAGATTACAAGCGGCAAATATCATTTGTCGGCAAGCATGACCTACGATGAGATCTTGCAGATCATCTGTAATATTGATACAGGCAGCGACGAGGATAATGAATAAATATGAATGAGTTTGCGAGAATTACTTCTTTTGTCCGCTCGATGGCGAAGGAAGATGCCGGAGCATTAGGAGAATTGTATCGGGATGCCGTAAGACGCGGTGTTCCGGTTATCCGACCGGAGGCAAGAGAATTATTAAAGACACAGTTACTATTGAGAAAGCCGAAGCATGTTCTGGAGGTCGGAACAGCCGTCGGCTATTCTTCTATCTATATGACGGGATTTCTGCCAGAGGGAGCGAAGATTACAACACTGGAATTGAGTGAGGAGCGCACCGCGGAAGCAAGGGAAAACATCAGACGGCTCGGAAAAGAAACACAGATTCAAGTAATCTGCGGAGATGCGGCAGAGACATTGAAGACACTTCCGGATGACGCATATGAGTTTGCGTTTGTGGATGCGGCAAAGGCACAGTATATATATTATCTGCCGGATGTGCTGCGTGTGCTCTCGCCGGGCGGCGTGATCGTGTCTGATAATATCCTGCAGGAAGGAGAAGTATTGGAATCCCATTTTCTTGTAGAGAAACGGAACCGTACGATTCATGACCGGATGCGGGAATATCTGTATGTGATCACACATGATGAACGGCTGGAAACAGCTATTCTGCCAGTTGGTGATGGCATGGCAATCTCGGTTGTGCAGGGAAAATAAAATATAAAATATCAGGATAGTTGGTATGTGCATGATTTCACTGAGAAATCAGGATACATACGAAATGAAAGAGGATTGAATATGGATAAGTTAGAAAAACCGGAATTATTGATACCTGCCGGAAGTCTGGAAGTATTGAAGGTGGCAGTTGACTACGGCGCAGATGCGGTCTATATTGGCGGCAAAAACTATGGACTTCGTGCGAAAGCCGGGAATTTTACAATCGAAGAAATGCATGAGGCGGCAGACTATGTGCATGCACATGGAGCCAGACTGTATGTGACGGTAAATATATTTGCACACAATGAAGATATTGAGGGAATTAAGGCATATTTCCATGAACTGAAAGAGACGGGACTTGAAGAAAAGATTGATGCATTTATCATTTCTGATCCGGGTATTTTTACACTTGCGAAAGAAATCCTGCCTGGTATCGAAATCCATGTCAGTACGCAGGCAAATAATACTAATTATCTGATCTATGATTTCTGGAGAAAACAGGGAGCTACCCGCGTGGTAGCGGCACGAGAGCTTTCTTTGAAGGAAATTAAAACCATCCGGGAACATATTCCGGCAGATATGGAGATTGAAGCATTTATGCATGGAGCGATGTGTATCTCTTATTCTGGAAGATGTCTGCTCAGCAGTTATTTTACAGGCAGAGACGCAAATCAGGGCGCTTGTACGCATCCGTGCCGTTGGAAATATGCGGTTGTGGAAGAAAAACGTCCAGGCGAGTATCTTCCGGTGGAGGAAGATGACCGGGGAACTTATATCTTCAATTCCAAGGACCTGTGTATGATTGAGCATATCCCGGATATGATTGACGCAGGAATCAATTCCTTCAAGGTAGAGGGACGTATGAAGACTGCTTTGTATGTGGCAGTTGTTACCCGGACGTATCGGGAAGCGATTGACGATTATTATACATCCAGGGAATTATATGAGAGTAAGATGGAACATTACCGACAGGAGATTGCAGCATGTACGTTCCGTCAGTTTACAACCGGATTTTATTATGGAAAGCCAAATGAGGAGACACAGATTTATGATTGCAATACCTATGTGAAGAATCGTGTGTATCTCGGCATGGTTGAGGACGTGACAGAAGCGGGCGAGCTGGTGCTCCACCAGAAGAACAAATTCTGCGTGGGAGATATCGTCGAGGTTATGGCGTTTGACGGCGAGAACGAGGATGTGGAGGTGCTCTCTATTCACGACGAACACGGCACAGAGATGGAATCTGCACCGCATCCAAAACAATTACTTTATGTGAAGGTTTCCGATTCTGAGAAGATCAGAAAAGGCATGATCATACGCACAAGGCACTGCGCAGCTTAAGCAGTGCCTTTTTTTCTATGCGTGATACATAAGACCGTGAGATGTGCAACAGATTGGAAATCTCTTTCTGTGTGAGTTCCCGGTTGTCAAACAGCCCATACCGGAGCGCGATTACCTGCTGCTCGCGGGCATCTAATATTTCTGTAAAAATTTCATTGATATTCCTCAGACTTTCCGAAGTGATGATATTGGACAATACGTTTTCTTCGTCCATACGTATGACATCCATCAGACTGATTTCGTTCCCTTCCCGGTCGGTACCGATCGGTTCATACAAAGATATTTCACGTGCCTCTTTGCGTTCCTGACGAAGCCGCATAAGAAGTTCATTTTCGATACAACGGCTGGCGTATGTGACAAGCTTTGAGCCTTTGTCGGTATCATATGTATTGATGGCTTTGATTAGTCCGATTGTACCGATGGAAATCAGATCTTCCATGGAACGGTTTCCGGTCTGATATTTCTTGACGATATGCGCGACGAGACGCAGATTGTATTCTACAAGGATATTGCGCGCGGAAAGATCGCCCGCTTTCGCCTTTTGCAGGTAATGCGATTCCTCTTCGGGAGAGAGCGGGTGATGAAATGTCTGCATGGCTGCCTCGCTATCCCTCTTTGTATATACTATGACGAATGATGGGAAATAGTGCTTTTCCAAGATGGAAAAAGATGGTATGATAATAAAAGAAATGAACGAAAAAGGAAAATGATAATGAAACATGAAGATGAGCATAAATCAGATAGAATGAAAGTTATTACCGGTTTCTTTTGGAAGTTTGGAGAAAGAATCATTGTTTTGGGCGTTTCGTTTCTGATCATGGTGATATTGTCAAGACTGCTATCTCCATCAGAATACGGAATGGTTGCAATGGCGTTAGTGGTAATCAATATTGCAGATGTGTTTGTTACGGCAGGACTTGGAAACTCTCTGATACAGAAAAAAGATGCGGATTCAAAAGATTTTTCTACTGCATTTTATTTAAATGTTATCATTTCTGTAATTATATATATCTGTGTTTTTTTTATTGCACCATTGATAGAAAAATTCTTTCATTATCGTGATTTGTCGGCGGTGATAAGAGTTCTCTGTCTTAGGATACCGATTGCTGCAGTCAATTCTGTTCAGTGTGCATATATTTCAAGAAATATGCAGTTTAAACTGTTTTTTGGAGCAACGCTATGGGGAACACTGATATCTGGAGGAGCGGGAGTTGCTCTTGCTTTATCGGGATTTGGTGTATGGGCATTGGTGGTGCAGTATCTGCTGAATGCGGTGATTGACACATGCATATTATGGGTTCGGGCAGGTTGGAGGCCTACAAAGGAATTTGATATAGCAACAGGAAAAGGTCTTTTTCGCTATGGGTGGAAATTGATGGTTTCCGGGTTACTGGATATGACCTATAGTCAGATTCGGAATTTGATTATCGGAAAAAAATATTCAGCTGCAGATCTTGCATATTATACGAATGGATCCCAGTATCCGCAGGCTGCAACATCGGCAATCAGCACATCCATAAGCAGTGTGCTGTTTCCTGTATTGTCTAAAAAACAGGAGACAGTGGATTCGGTAAAACAAATTACGCGACGTGCAGTCAGCATCAGTTCGTATCTGCTCTGGCCGGTGATGCTTGGAATTATAGTTGTTGCACCGTCTTTTATTACGGTGTTTTTGACTGATAAATGGCTGCCGTGTGTTCCGTTTATTCGGATTGCATGTATCGCATATGGATTTTGGCCTGTTCACACTGCAAATCTGGAAGCGTTAAAAGCAACCGGACACAGTGATATCTTTTTGAAACTGGAAATTATTAAATGCAGTATAGCGATTGCGATTTTATGTCTGGCTATGAGATATGGAATTATAGCGATTGCATTCAGTGCGGTGGTCACATCCATCATATCGTGCTTTATAAATGCATATCCGAATGTTAAAATATTGAAATATACATATCTGGAGCAGATATCGGATATTATGCCATCCATGATCAAATCCGCTGCAATGGCAGTTATTATATGGGGGATTGGAACACAATTAGAAAATAATCTGGTGCGGTTATGCGTGCAGATTGCGGCAGGGATTGTTGTATATTTTGCAATTTCGTTGATGACGAAAGATGCAAATTTTAATTATTTGAAGAAGCTGGTAAGGTGAGGGATGGATAATATAAAAGTCAGCATTTGCTGTGTTACATATAATCATGAGAAGTACCTTCGTGAAGCGTTAGATGGGATTTTAATGCAGAAGGTGAATTTTGAATATGAAGTTATTATTGGCGATGATCATTCTGCAGATGCAAGTCAGGATATCATTCGTAGTTATCAGGATAAATTTGGAAAAAGAATGATTGCTTTTTTGGGAGATAAAAATATTGGAGCAAATGATAATTATGCAAGGGTGCAGTCGTGCTCACGGGGAGAATATGTAGTTGTATTGGAAACAGATGATAAATGGACAGATCAGTATAAATTACAAAAACAGGTCGATTATCTGGATGCACATCCCGAAGCTGTTGCAGTTGCACATAGATGTCAGGTGATTGACCAGAATTCAAACCAGATTGATATTGTGTACCCGGATTGCAAGAATAAGAAGTATACATTGAGACATTTTAGAAAATGGATTATGCCGGGACAGACAACATCAATCATGTATCGGAATTATCATACAAGAGATATAGGGGTAGACAAGGATTTTATATACAGGTGTTCGGAGCTTGGACCGGGGGATCGATCGAAGATATTTTCTCTGCTCAGTGTTGGAGAGATTCATTGTCTGCCAGATGTTTTAAGCGAATATAGATTGGTCAGACATAGTGGAAACAGTTTTTCTGCAACCAATAAATTAAAATATAAAGATTATGCAGATTATTGGAAATGCTTTGTCACTTTTTCGGAAGAAAAAAGATTGCCTAAGAGTTTTGTAAATACTGCATACGCCATGTATATGGAGGCTATGCTGGCAAGCTGTTTTATACAACATGATATATCCATGAAAGAAATAAAAAAAGTATTGAAGATTCATAAGAACTGGGTAAAAATTTTTGGATATATTCTTGGACATATAAACCGTGTTATGTTTAATTGTGTGAAGGGATTTTTTAATGGAAAAGAATATTTGTAACAGAATATTGCTTACTGCGATTGGGTCAGTTTCATCAAAGGTCGTTTGCGAAAATATCAGGAAGACAGGGAATGTCAGGATATATGGATGTGATATATATCCGGAGATATATCTTTCGCAGGCACCATGGTTTGATGTATTTTATCAGGTGCCGAAGGTATCAGAACATGAGGCATATTGGGCGTGCATAAAGAAAATATGTCTGGAAAATAAAATAGATGTGGTTGTTCCTTTGATCGATGTAGAAGTAGATTTCTTGAATCAACATCGAAACTGGTTTAAAGAGAAAGAAATCATTCTGGCGATGACAGGCAGTGAATCCGTTTTGCTGGCAAGAGATAAAAAAGAAATGATGGATTTTGTTGATGAACAGTGCCTGAAGGGCATTAAAACAATTCCGACATATTATATCAACTCAAAAACAGAAGCAAATACAATACAGTTTCCGGTTGTGTGTAAACCGGTAGATGGTCGAAGCAGTCAGGGGTTACGGATAATCGAAACAAAAGAAGAACTACTTGCGATGCGGACAGTACTAAGCAGGCAGAAATATGTAGTTGAGCCGTATATCTGTGGAAACAGGATTGTAGTGGATGTTTTACGAAATGCGAATTATAATGAGTGTGTGGCTGTAGCAAGAAAAGAACTAATCAGTACACCGCATGGGTGTGGGCTTTCTGTATATGTATACAGGGATGTGGTTCTTGAACATGCATGCATGGAATTGGCAGAAAAAATGCATGTGAATGGTTGCGTAAATTATGAGTTTTTGCAAGATGAAAAAGGTGATTATTATTTTTTGGAGTGCAATCCGAGGTTTTCGGCAGGAGTAGTATTTTCTACTATGGCAGGATATGATTTTGTGTGTAACCATCTGCGGTGTTTCAGACAGGAACATATAGATGATTTTGGCGGAATTAAAGAACAATATATTGCCAGAAACTACGTGGAGTATGTTACGGGGGTAAAAGATGAATAATAATAATGTTTACGAACAGATATCCGGAAGTTCATTAAATATATACATATGGGGCGCCGGATCTATGGCGCGGGAAGTGTACTATAGATTACAGGAGCATGGTATATATGTGAAAGGGTTTGTGGTAAATGTAAAAGTGAAACCTGCAGATGAGGTGACATTTTTACCAATTGAGGATATAGAAGAAATAGAAAAGTCGGGAGTAGATATAGACATTGTTTGCGGACATGGACATTTTGAAAAAATATCAGATATGTATGCGTATGAATGTGTTCGAAAAGTCTATGTGATTCCGAATCCATATGTTCAATATCAGGGACCGGGAGAAAGCTGGGTGAATGAACATAAAGATGAAATTTTATCTACGCTGGATGGATTGGACGAGATATCCCGTGAATGTGTGGATTCGTATTACGAAGTACAAAATACAGGTGATGTATCTTGCCTTTTAAATAGAAATTTATATGTGGAAGATATATTCAACTATGATAAATTGGAAATCGGATATGACGAGGTCTATGTTGATATTGGGGCATATACAGGGGATACAGTACAAATGTTCAAAAAACATTGTAATTCCCGGTATGCGAAAATTATAGCAATTGAACCAAATAAAAGGGCATATCGGAGCCTTTGTGAAGATACAGCATGTGATGATCGAATTGTAACATACAATTGTGCGTTTGGTAAAATAAATGGCAAAACACTGATTGATACAACGGCTATGCAGTCATCACATGTGAGTGAGTCCGGGGATACGGAAGTAGAAGTATGTAGATATGATGATTTGCTATTGGATGAAAGCGTGACAATTATGAAAATATTTGTTCCGTTTATGGCTTTGGATATTTTGGAAGGTGCAAGGAAAAGTATTGAACGCTATAAGCCACGCTTGATTGTAAATGTAGGTGCTGATGATGGGACTCATATTTTAGATGTAATTAAATGGATGGAACAACTCCATGCGGGATATACAATCTCTGTAAGATATGATTTCCCGATGCCAACCAGATTATGTGTGTTTGCAACAAAGTAAGGGGGCTTATTTATGCCATACGATATATATGTAACAAAAGCGTCTCTTCCACCTATGGAGGAATACATAGAAGAGGTCAGATCTGTCTGGGATACGCACTGGTTGACGAATATGGGAGAAAAGCATGAACAGCTTCAAAATATGTTAAAAGACTACCTGGATGTTGATAACATTGAACTGCTTGTAAATGGACATATGGCACTGGAAATGACATTGCAGGCAATGAATCTGCAGGGAGAGGTTATAACAACGCCATTTACGTTTGCGTCCACAACACATGCAATTGTCCGTAATAATCTTGAACCGGTTTTTTGCGATATAGACGAGCAGACTTATACGATGGATGTCAGCAAAATTGAAAGTCTGATTACGGAACGTACCTGTGCGATTTTGCCGGTTCATGTATATGGAAATATATGTAACACAGAAGAAATCGATCGAATTGCACATAAATATGGACTCAAGGTTGTGTATGATGCAGCACATGCATTTGGAGAAACTTATAAAGGGAAAAGTGTAGGTTTGTATGGCGATGCATCCTGCTTTAGTTTTCATGCAACGAAGGTTTATAATACGATTGAGGGTGGCGCAGTTTGCTATCGAAGAGAGGAATTGGGACAGAAACTGTACGAATTAAAGAATTTTGGTATACATGGTCCGGAGGATGTGAATGCAGTTGGCGCAAATGCAAAAATGAACGAATTCTGCGCGGCAATGGGAATCTGTAATTTACGCCATGTGGATGAAGAAATAACAAAACGAAAGACATTGTATGAACATTACATGGAAAGACTGAAGGATACAGCAGGCTTACAATTGAATGAGATTCAATCGCATGTAAGATCGAATTATGCTTATTTCCCGGTTGTATTTGATGAGACTATATTCGGAGTAAGCAGAAATGAAGTATATGATTATCTGGCAGAAGCAGGTATATATACAAGAAAATATTTTTATCCTTTAACGAATACTTTTGCATGTTTCGAAAATAAATACAATGTAGATGATACGCCGGTTGCACGTAAGGTGGCGAATCGTGTTCTGACATTGCCGTTATATCCGGATTTGGATGTCCGGGATGTAGACCGGATCTGCAATCTGTTGTTACAATGCCGTTTTGACAAAAAATGATACGAGGGGTGAATGATATGGAACCGATATTGTTCTTGGTAATTCCATGTTATAACGAGGAAGAAGTCCTTCCTGAGACAAACCGGTGCGTAGGAGATAAACTCAGACGGATGATAACCGATGGAGTCGTTTCAGGAAAAAGCAGAATATTGTATGTGAACGATGGATCCCGGGATCGTACTTGGGATATCATACAGGAGTTATATCGACAGGATGAATATGTGACGGGTATTACCCTGTCAAGAAATAAAGGACATCAGAATGCGCTTCTGGCAGGACTTATGACAGCGAAGGAACATGCCGACATTGTAATCTCTATGGATGCAGATCTGCAGGATGATGTGGAAGTGCTGGATAAATTCGTAGAAGAATACAAGAAGGGAAACGACATTGTATATGGCGTTCGGAAATCAAGAAAGAAAGACACGGCATTTAAACGATGCACGGCACTTTCGTTTTACAAACTGATGCGGTTGTTCGGTGTGGATATAGTATACAATCACGCCGATTACAGACTGATGTCAAAACGGGCGTTAGATGGACTGGAGCGATTCCGGGAGGTCAATTTATTTCTTCGCGGAATCGTGCCTATGATCGGATATGCATCATCTACGGTGGAGTATGACCGAGGAGAACGTGTGGCAGGAGAGTCCAAATATCCGCTTCGGAAGATGTTCCGGTTTGCAATTGAAGGGATTACGTCCTGCAGTGTGAAGCCGATCCGCATGATTACGGCGATGGGACTGCTTGTAAGCTTTCTGAGTGTTGTGTATCTGATATACATATTGATTGGAAACGCCATGGGCTATACGATCAAGGGCTGGACGACAGTTATGGTAGTTATGCTCATTCTTGGAGGGTTTCAGATTTTCAGTATTGGAATTGTTGGTGAATATATCAGTAAGATATATCTGGAGGTAAAAGACCGGCCGCGATATATCATTGAGGACACAAAGATAAAATAACTGTGTTAGGGGTGTACAATGGAAAGAGAAGAGCAGCTTGCAAAAGCAAAATCGATATGTATAAGGATAATACCCTATCTGATCTATTTTCTGGTGCTCTTGTTCTATCATATTTATGGTTATCAGATGGATGGCGATGATCAGTATGTCGTCTCTGTTCTGAAACCATCTTTAAAACAGGAACTGCCAGGATTGATGAAACGAAGCTGCGAGGGCTGGAGCTCCCGTGTGTTGATCAACCCGCTTATCTGGATTTTATTGCATCTGGATATTCGTGTGTGGGGCACATTGGATATTCTGGTATTGATGGTGGGGCTCTGGTGCGTGATCCGCTTGTGTAATCCGGATAGATTAAATGACAATAATATGATAATTCTGGGTGTGGTCCTACTGTTTCCGTTTGATAATTTCCAGGAGGTGGGCTGGGTAGTCACATCGGTAAGCTATGCGTGGCCGTTGGTGGCAGCTCTGCTTGCGTGCATGACAGTGAAGCACTTTTTTGAGCATCAGAAGAATAGCTGGTGGTCTGTAGTTCCCATGTGCCTGCTGACAGTATTTGCAGTGAACAAAGAAGAATTGTCGGTCACGCTGGCGATTATATTTATATACACAGTATTTCTTTCTATCCGGGAAAAAAGACCGGATGGAGTGGTATATATACAGACAGTTATATCAGTTTTTGGCATCCTTTTCCATTTGTTTAACGCAGGAAACCGGGGACGTAGTAGTACATTTACGGAAGACGCACACATGACAGGGGTGGATAAGCTATGTATGGGATTTATCTCAACATTGCACCATTTGTTCTTTGATAAAGAAGGAAACTATTTTTTCTTATGCATGTGTATATTGATCTGTATTGTAACTTGCATGATGCAGACAAAACAGTGGGTAAAAATAATCTCGGTAATTCCTTTGCTGTTATGTGCGGTATCGATGATTACAGGTGTATTTTCAGACGCGGTGGAGTGTGACACATGGAGAGATACACGATTGATTCTACCGGTTGTACTTGCACTGCTTGGCGTTACATGTATTCTGATCTGCATGTATCAGATTCTGCAGGACAGACAGAAATTCCTGACTGTGTTTATACTTTTGTTTGCCGCGTTTGCAGGGAGGATGACGGTTGGATTTTCGGGGACAGGATTATCAGCATTTATAAGGACTTATACATTTTTATATTATATTATATTAGGAGTTGTGGCATGGTTCGTTATCAAATGTGAAGATGATACAACTGTGTTAGCGAAGAAAAAGATACTTTTAAATCGTGTGATCCTGTGGCTTGTGGTCATAAGTATTGTCAGAGCAACCTTTGTACTGGCAATTGTGTAATAAGAAGAGAGAAGGCTTGAAATATGGAGAAGGACAGAGAAAAAAAGACAGGCAGACATACGTTTGTTGTCTGTGCATATAAACAGTCAGAATATCTGGAGACGTGCGTGCGTTCTGTGTTAAGGCAGACTATACAATCGAAGGTGGTTGTGTGTACGTCGACTCCAAATCATCATATAGAAACGATAGCAAAAAAATATAGACTGAAATTGTATATCCGGGAGGGAAAAAGTAATATCCGGGATGATTGGAATTTCGCGATATCCTGTGCGGATACTCCGCTGGTTACGATTGCACATCAGGACGACATCTATCATAGCCGGTATGTGGAATCAATGTTAGATGCATTTAATGCCCGTCCGGATGCGACGACATTTTTCTCCGGATATCGGCCGGTCAAGAAAGATACGGTATCGCTGGATGCAAATTGTATTATACGTGCCATGCTTCGTGCACCGATGTGTGTGGACAGGCTTGCCGGTATCCGCTTTTTTAAAAGGCTGATTTTTTCACTTGGTAACAGCGTCTGCTGTCCGACGGTCACATATGCGGTGAATCGAGTGGGAAAGCCTGTATTTACATCATCCTATAAGTATAATATCGACTGGGATACATTCCGGAAACTTGCACAGCTTCCGGGGAGCTTTGCATATGATCCGCATGCGCTGGTCGGATATCGGGTTCATAATGGGGCGACAAGCAAAGAATATATTGATAATACTGGACGTTTTGATGAAGATATGCGGATGTTTACAGAGATCTGGGGGAAAACGATTGCACGGATGATCATGCGATTTTACACAAGAGCGTATGACACATATAAGGATTAAAAATGACAAAATTATGGTAAAATAATTGTTTTTTTTTCAAATAGGCTATGTTATAATTAAAACACTATAAATATTTTATGAGAGGGTATTGCTATGCGGATAACTGGAGGAAGAAAGAAGATTCGTATAGGTGATTTGCTTGTTGAAGCGGGGGCTATTACGGAAGAAGAGCTTCAGGAGGCACTTGCCTATCAGAAAGAGAATGGTGGCAGGATCGGAAATGTTATCATGGAACTTGGCTTTATCAGCCAGGAGCTGTTGATCACAGTACTGACCACGCAGATGGGAATTGATTACATTGAACTGAAAGCCTGCAAGCTGGATGAAGATTTGCTGAAACAGATACCGGAGAACCTGGTCAATAAGTACAAGGCACTTCCGATTGGATATGATGAAGCAAATCCAAACATTCTGCGCGTGGCGATGGTCGATCCGATGGATCTGAACGCCATCGATGATATCGGTATTGCGATGAATGCGCAGGTGGAACCATTGCTTGCGATGGAAGACGATGTTATGGAGGCGATCGGCAAGTATTTCGGTAATGCACAGGCGATGGAGGCTGCGGAGCAGTACCGGAAAGAAATGCAGGAAAACGGTATGACCGAAGCCGATCAGGATGCGATCAATGAGGATGTCGAGAATTCCCCGATCGTACTTCTTGTAAAACAGATTATCGAGGGTGGTGTCAGACAGAGAGCTTCCGATATTCATATTGAACCACTGGAGAGCAGTGTGCGTGTCCGGTATCGAATCGATGGTGCGTTAAAGCATGTTATGACCTATGATATTGGTCTTCTGGCAGGTATCAGTGCCCGTATCAAGATTATTGGCGGCATGGATATCGCAGAGAAACGTAAACCACAGGATGGTCGTATCACAATCATGGTAGACCGTAGAGAGTATGATGTCCGTGTATCTATCCTGCCTACGGTTTACGGCGAGAAAACCGTTATGAGACTTACTTCCAAGGATGGACTCACAAAACCGAAGAGCGCCCTTGGATTTGGACCAAAGGAATTAAAGGTATTTGATGGTATCCTGAGTAACCCACACGGAATCATTCTGGTTACAGGACCTACAGGATCCGGTAAATCAACAACGCTGTATACATCACTGAGTGAGTTGAACACGGAAGATGTAAATATCATCACCGTTGAAGATCCTGTCGAGGCGAATATCGACGGTATCAATCAGGTGCAGGTAAATGTAAAAGCAGAGCTGACTTTCGCGGCAGCACTTCGATCCATCCTTCGTCAGGACCCGGATATTATCATGATCGGAGAGATTCGAGACGGTGAGACAGCGCAGATCGCGGTACAGGCGGCTATCACCGGACACCTCGTTGTATCAACCTTGCACACAAACTCTGCAGCATCCACAGTTACACGTATTATCGATATGGGTATTGAACCATATGTTGCCGGCGATGCTCTGGTAGGCGTGATTGCACAGCGACTGGTTCGCCGCCTTTGCAGCTCCTGCAAGCAGGCGAGACTGGCAGAACCGGAAGAGAAGAAAATACTTGGCGTAAAACCGGAAGATATGGATGACGATGTGATTATCTATGAGCCGGTTGGATGCCCACTTTGCGGCGATACCGGCTATGCAGGACGAATCGGTGTGTACGAGATGATGCCGGTATCAAAAGAACTGCAGGCAGTTATTTCGAAGGGCGCTACGGCGGATGTCATCGAGAAACAGGCATTAAAGGAAGGTATGCTGACATTGAAGATGGGTGCAGCACAGCATGTACTGAATGGTATCACATCGATCAGCGAGATGAAGAAGATCACATACGAGACAGGCGATGAATATTAAAACTATAATGTAGAAGAGGGAGAGTAAATAACATGATAGACATGAAAGAACTTTTGGCGTTCGCGGTAGAGCAGAATGCCTCTGATATTCATATTGCGGTAGGCATTCCACCGAAGCTTCGAATCAACGGACGACTGACGGAGGTAGAGCTTCCGGCTATGACACCGGCAGATGCTGCAGAGGCGATCGGCTCCACGATGCATGACCGTCATAAGCAGATCTTAAAGGAACGAGGCGAGGTCGATTTTTCTTTTGCATCACCGGAAACCGGACGATTCCGTGTAAATGTATTTATGGATCGTGGAAATATGGCTGCTGCATACAGAAAGGTTGATACGATCATCCCGAGACCGGATCAGCTGGGTATTCCGGAAGCGGTTGTACAGTTGTATAAAAAGAAAAGAGGTCTGGTACTCGTAACAGGACCAACCGGTTCCGGTAAGTCAACGACACTTGCTTCTATTATTAATAAGGCAAATGAAAACTTGACGGATCACATCATCACACTGGAGGATCCAATTGAGTATATTCATAAACACAAGAAATCCGTTGTTAACCAGCGAGAGGTTGGTATGGATACACTCTCTTATGCAAATGCACTTCGTGCAGCCCTCCGTGAGGATCCGGATATCATCCTCGTAGGAGAGATGCGTGATCTGGAGACAATCTCCACTGCAATCACAGCTGCCGAGACCGGACACCTGGTATTCTCCACACTGCATACAATTGGTGCTGCATCCACCATCGACCGTATCATCGACGTGTTCCCAACACATCAGCAGCAGCAGACACGTATCCAGTTGGCGATGATTCTGGAAGGCGTTATCTCGCAGGCGTTGATCCCGACTGCAGACGGACATGGACGAGTAGCAGCGTTCGAGGTTATGCTTGCAAGCCCGGCGATCCGAAGCCTGATCCGTGAGCAGAAGAACCACCAGATCCAGTCCACGATTCAGACAAGCCGTGCGCAGGGCATGATTACATTGGATGATTATATTATCGATCTGTACAAGAGTGGAACGATATCCAGAGATATGGCGTTGACATACGCACAGGATCAGGTGGCAATGAAGAAACAGATGTAGCGTTTGTGCATATTTCACAAAATTAAATTATTTTATTGAACTTTATTGCAAAAAACTATCAAATAGAGTAGTATCAGTATATAAATTGTTCATAAAATGTTCATTTTTTAGAAAAATAAGAGGGTCGGAGGAGTTAAAATGGCACAATACAATTACAAAGCCATGGACAAAAACGGCAAGGCGAAGAAAGGCTCAATCGAAGCCATCAACCTTGACAAGGCAAAAGAAAAGCTGAAGTCCGAAGGCTTAATCGTCCAGGACATTAAAGAGCAGGGCGCAGCCAAAACTGGTCGTGGTAAGAAAGTAAAGGACAAGGACTTGGCGGTATTCTGTAAGCAGTTTTCATCCGTGTTGAACGCGGGTGTTACGATCATCAGTGCGCTGGAGATGATGTCAGAACAGCTGGACAATAAGACATTACAGCGTGCACTGCAGGAAGCACAGGCATATGTACAGAAGGGTGGTACACTGGCAGATGCATTCAAACTGAATCCAAAGGTATTCCCGCCGATCATGATCAACATGACGGCTGCCGGCGAGATGTCCGGTAATCTGGAAGTTTGCTTTGACAGATTGACAACTCATTTTGAGACAGCGAATGCATTACATTCAAAGGTAAAAAGTGCAGTTACATATCCTATTGTTATTTTAATCGTCGTAGTTGCGGTTGTTGCAGTATTGTTAGTTGGAGTTATTCCTCAGTTCTCGCAGATGTTTGATGATCTGGGATCGGAGCTTCCGGCAGCAACGCAGATGCTTGTAAATCTAAGTGAATTCTTACAACACAAATGGTATATTGTAGTGATTATTGTTGCAGCAGTAGTGTTTGGATTAAAGGCACTTGGCAAGACAGAGGCAGGATCACTGTTGTACGCAAAGATTGGAATGAAGGCACCATTGTTTGGAGCCCTGACAATCAAATCTGCCGCAGCAACATTCTCCCGCACGATGGCAACACTGATGGCTTCCGGTATCAGCCTGATTGATGCAGTGGAACAGGTAGCCAAGATGATCAATAACCGGATTATCCGGGAAGCATTGCTGGATGCAAAAGTACAGGTATCCAAGGGTGTTCCGCTTTCCAAACCGTTGCGTGATTGTGGTATCTTCCCTCCGATGTTGTCCCAGATGACAAAAATTGGTGAGGAGACAGGTAACATCGAAGATATGATGGACAAGGTTGCAGATTATTATGAGATGGAAGTAAATGATGCAACGGATGCTCTGACAGCAGCGATGGAACCATTGATTATTGTTATCATGGGTGTAGTTGTTGGAGGTATCGTTATGGCAATCTACAGTCCAATGCTCAGCATGTACGACGCAGTCGACAGCTATTAAAATGGATACAAACCGGAGAAGCGAGGACTTCGGTTTTATCATATAAAATTATATAAGGTAAAGGAGAGAAAATTTATGAAGAAAACAAACAACAAAGGTTTCTCACTCGTAGAGCTTATTATCGTTATTGCTATCATGGCAATCCTTGCTGGTGCTATTGCCCCTGCATTGATCAAGTACATTGATAAGTCACGTAAGTCAAATGATGTAAGTTCTGCAAAGACTATTAAGACAGCAGTTGAGACAGCACTTGGTAACGAGGATTGCTATTCATACTTAACTGGTCAGGCTACATCTACGGCAGATACTGTTATTACAATTACAACAAATTCATCTTCAGCAACAGCAGCTATTGGTGTTGCTGCGGCACCTGCTGGTTATAATGGAGACTTAGCTCAGGCTGATATTCAGAAGTTGATTTTCGAGAACATCGGTGAGAAGACACCAAAGCTTAAGTTCTCTAAGGCAATTGATGGATACCTTTCAGCTAAGCCAACTCATTTCTACGTTTCAATCTCAAACAAGGGTACAGTTGCTGTATTCGTTGGTAGCGCTGCTCCTTCTGGTGCAAACCTTGCAGCTGATAAGGGTGGAGATGGTACTAATGCTAAGACATATGTACAGTTGACACCGGAACTGTCACAGGCATATCAGTAAAATTAATGCAGATTCCGTCTGATTTTTCAGACGGAATCTATTTAAAAAATGAGACGGAAAGGTTAGGACAATGTTAGTAACAGTAGTATTTAGCATTTTTTTTGTGTTATATGGAATCGTGATTGGAAGTTTTTTGAACGTTCTGATTTTGCGACTTCCGATAAAGGAAAGTATAACCTTAAAACGGTCTCATTGTATGACATGTGGACACACTTTGTCATGGTATGAGCTCATACCATTATTTAGTTATTTATTTTTAGGTGGAAAGTGCAGGCACTGTAAGGCGCATATATCGGCACAATACCCGATTATAGAGGGCGCGAATGGCTTGATATACGTAAGTATCTTCCTCGCAAAAGGTATTACGGTTGAGACGTTCTTATACTGCCTGTGTGCTTCTGCCTTGTTAGCATTGAGTGTGATCGATTGGCGCACACAGGAAATTCCATTAGGATTCAATATTTTTATACTAATTTTGGGACTGGTTAGACTCGTTACTGATCTGGGTAACTGGAGTCAATATGTAATCGGTTTGTTTGCGGTCAGCGTTTTTTTACTGCTTATTAACTTTGTAACAAAGGGGAGAGGCATAGGACACGGTGACATAAAACTTATGGCAGCAACCGGCTTACTGATGGGCTGGAAACGAATCATAGTAGCATTTATCATGGCATGTATTATCGGAACGGTAGTACATCTCATACGGATGGCTGTTAAGAAAGCCGGCAGAAAACTGGCTTTGGGCCCATATTTATCTATGGGTATATTTATAGCAATGATATGGGGTGAACAGCTCGTGAGCTGGTACCTATAAGTATATGGACGAAAGTCCGAATATAAATCACTGATTAGCGAGGGAGGCTATAGCGAATGGCAAAAAGTAATAAAGTGTTATCCATTGATATCACAAACGAAAGTATTACAATTATTGAGCTGACTGCTTCAGCAAAAAAGCAGACGATGATTCACAATATCATCATATTTGAGACACCGGAAGATTCTTATGAAGATGGTGTATTAAAGGAGCCGGAGAAGATTGCGGAGGCAATTACACAGCAGTTGATGGCTCGCGGTATTAACAATAAGAATGCAATCTTTGTTCTTTCTTCTACGAAGATTGTAAATAGAGAGGTTATGATACCGTTTGTTCCTGAGAAAAAGATCAGAGGAATTATCAATTCAAACTCATCCGAGTATTTCCCTGTAAATATAGAAGATTATGTAGTATCTCATTCTGTGCTGGAGACGGTGACGGATGAGGAAAATAACAAGCAGTTACGCGTGCTTGCAGTGGCTGCACCACAGCATATGGTAAAGTCCTATTATGATTTGGGCCAGATGGCAGGTCTGAATGTTGTTGCACTTGATTATATCGGTAATGCAATGTTGCAGCTCATCAAGACACAGACAAACCAGAACACAACGACGATGGTTATCCAGTTGGGCAGTGAAAGTACGGTATTAAACATCGTACAGGGTGATAATCTGTTGTTACAGAGAACGGTTCCATATGGTACAAACGCTGTTGTTAATGTAGTAATGGACGAAAAGGGCGTTGATGCGACGACAGCAATGACACTGTTGCAGAATGACAGACTTATCACAGTTGATTTTGATGACAACGAGGTAACAGGCGCATTCCGTTATCTGATTAATAACATTGGTCGTGTTATGGACTTCTATGCATCAAAGAATCCGGATAAGCCGATCGAGGATGTATTCCTGACGGGCGATGGTGCGTTGATTCGCGGTATCGATGGGTTGTTCAAGGTACAGTTGAATGTCAGTACACGTATCATGGATACATTATATAATATCAAGTTTGACCCAAGTATTGACTTGAAAGTATACAACCCGGTATATCTGGTAACTCCAATTGGAGCGGCATTTGCACCGATGGGATTTGTTCTTATGGATACAGCCACACAGGCTACGAAAGCAGAGGGAAGTCTGGCACCGTTTATCGCATTAGTTGCGGTTGCAGCAATTGGTGCAGCCGGTATGGCGTTCTATTCTATTAATAAGAAGAATACGGTTACAGAGAAGAAACAGCAGTTAGAGGCAGATATTGCCCGCGTCAGTGATATCGAAGATATCATTACAGCTTATGATCAGGCACAGGCACAGTACACAGATATGGAGTCTATGTACTACACAACTTATCAGTTAAACGAGAATGTCAGAGAATTTATCTCTGAGTTAGAGAAGAAGATTCCGGCAGAGATAACTGTATCAAACTTTAACTCTACAAATGAAGGCGTAACGATGCCTTGTGTATCAACAAGCTATGATGCAATTGCGGACTTCATTATGCAGTTAAAGACGATTGACTGCGTGGATAATGCATATGTAGCGATGATTCAGAAAGAGGACAATGAAGGTCAGATTACATATAATTTTACTGTAACTGTTAACTATGTACCAATGATGGATGATCCGGCAGCGGACACATCAGAGGATACAACGGAAGCTGCTGATACAGGCGCAGAAGAGTAAGGGGAGGTATGGAAATATGAAATTAAGTAAGAGCAATATCAAGATTTTATTATTTATTGCAGCGGTAGCCATCCTTGGTCTTACCTATCTGTATGTGTTTAAGGATAACATGAGTACTGCAGACAGCATTCAGTCTGAAGTAAATACTTTGCAGACAAGATATGATGAACTGATGGCAAAACAGCAGGACCGTGAGATGTATGAGGAGAAGACAGCAGAGTATAATCAGAAGTTTGATGAGAGACTGGCATACTTCCCAGCTACGCTCGATCAGGAAATCTCAGTTATGTTCATCAAGGGTGTAGAGAAAGATCAGGGCAATCTGCAGTTTGGTGTAAATTCTGTTGGACTTGGTGAGCCAGAGGCATTTTATAGCTTAAGTGCAGCCGCATCTGCAGATGTTGCATCCGACGATGCTGGCACAACTGATACATCTAATGTGGATAATACAGAAGAAGTACTTGCAGCTGGTGGTTACCAGTGTCTGACAGCAGCATTTCCTATTACATACGCAGGATCCTATGAAGGTATCAAGGATTTTATTGATTATATCATGGCATATAAGTATCGTATGAATATTTCATCTATAAATATTGCATATGATTCTCAGAGCGAGATGTATACAGGTAGTATTGCGTTGAATGCATACTGCATCAGTGGTAACGGACGTGAAGCAGATTCCGTTGATGTAGATGTTCCAGAAGGTGTATCGAATATCTTCCTTGGTGGTTCTGGCGCAGCATCTGTACAGACATCCAGCCATGATGCAGGTCAGGGCGAGGACATTGTCAGTGATCATGATATCCTGATTGGTCTGAACAATGCAAACGGTGACAGCTCAGATGGTATCATCGTAAGTGCAGGTAGTGATAAGGTAAGTTCTACTGCAAATTCAGTAGAGACAGTTGCACTTTCTATCACAGAAGAAGATGGAAAGAACATGGTAGAAGTAAAGCTTGGTGATGAGTCATATTCATTTGAACTGACAGACAGTGAGCTTACAATCTATGTGGAGTCATCAGACAGAGTAGACAGTGAGGATAAGAACGGTGTGAAGTTGAATGTAACCAATGGCACAAAGGTTCCAGTTTATGTAAAGGTTGCAGGAGATGACGCGAGTGCTCCTAGATTTGCATTAGGAAGCAAGACAGGTACTGTAAAGGTATACTAAGAAAGGGTGTAATTATGGCAAAAACAAATAATAAAGGTTTCAGTTTAATTGAAATCGTCATAGCTGTTGCCATATTGTCAATCCTTTTGACTCCAATTATTCATCAGTTTTCTAACACCCTGAATACGAGTCGGCGTGCGAAGGCTCTTCAGGAGGCAAACGAGAAGGCAACTTATCAGATGGAAGAGTTCCAGACTGTGTCCAGAGACGAACTCGATAAGGATACCTATTACGGGAAGCCGACAGAAACAAATAACATTGTAGCGGAGCTGTATAGTACGGATGGTGTCTCTCTTTCGAAGACAGTGGAGTACAATACATACAAATATACACTTCCGGATTGCGAGATTGGAGCAAAAAAAGATAAGTATTCGAATGTCGTTGTGCTTGATGATTTGGCAAACAAAGTGCGGGCACAAGGTAACGCAAGCGATCCAACACATTATAAGATTGCTTATGGTTTGACAAAAACTGATTTAGAAAAGTTTGGGGATGGCTTTGAACTGACAAATGAGGGGTCCATCGTGAAATACACGAGCGGAGTGGTTACAGCCGTTGCTTGTACAGATACAACAGCGGATGGAGATCCGGTCAGCTATATTGCAGATCCGAATGATGTGAATCTGGGAAATATGCATGACCTGGATAAAGACAGTGTAGCGATGATCATGGGTGGAACATCAAGCTTTGATACAGAGGCGTTTTCAGCGTTGTTCTCGAAGGCAATGGATCACTTACGTGAATTGGATTATGATTCATGGGAACAGGCATTGCTGAATGTTGATAGCGAGTCTATTTTGTCATCGGAAACACTTTCCACTTCGGACCGTCTGATCAAGATTTACACAGATCAGAAAACGGATGCACAGGGCAAAGATTATTATGTGGTAAAGGTAGATGTATATTATAATTATTCTTATTCGATTCAGGTGAAGGATCTTGATCCGGCAAAACAGGATAAGAATCGTTTTAATGATACTGTTTCCTATACGATATTCAGCCAGAAGTTCTATACAAAGGAACCACCGGAAATTTATTTTGAATATCAGCCATATTGTATATCAGAAAAAGGCGAAGCTGTACAGTATAAGGCGGATGATTATTTCCTGTTTGATAATCATGTGGATGGTTGCAGATTGTATCTTTATAAACCATACAGAGATCAGATGAATGCAGGTGCAGATCTGTCACAGTATGATTTGAAAGGTGAATACTATACATATTATACAAACACATCCAATACAAAAAAGGTAAAGATTCATTTTGCCAGCAAAACAAACAATGTACCTGTTTCTCTTGGAGCAGATGGAAAGCCGGATATAACGAATACGTTGGATCGTATTTATATCTTTACAAATTTGGATATAAACGGATATACAGAGTATTCAGAGGCAACAAAAAATTCGAATATTCAGTTCTACTCAGATGATTATTTGGACAAATTTAAATATGTAAAGGGTGAGTATGAGACAAAACAGGGTACATCCGATGATGATACGAGTGTGGCTTATCCAAAATATAAGCTTGGAACAGAATATACGATAAATCAGGTAGATGAGTCGGGTGTTCCGCTTCCACAGGATAGCAAAGCTGTACTTTATACATTGAAACAGGATACAAGAAAATCTGACCGCATGTATACGGTTACAGTGACGTTAACACCGTTAAACAACAAAGCACTGAATACAATTCAGTTGTCTGGAGCAAGGGGGGTTAATTAGTTGAAAAAATTAAAGAAACTTTTAAGAAAACTAAAAAACAATGCTGGCTCCAGTATCATCATGGTAATTGTATCAATTGCATTTATTGGTATTGTAGTAGGTGCATTGCTTTCAGCGGCAGTTCAGTCTTATCGGTTAAAATTGGTGGATATGAACTCCAGAGAAAACTTTTATTATGTGGAACAGGCACTGAATGAGATCTATACGGGTGTCGGTTCCCAGACAGTAGAGGATTTGAAGAATGCATATGTGTATACTGTTGAGAACATGGTAGAGTATGATCTTGGGAAAGGACGTTATGTGACGAAATCAGAAGAGGAAACACAGAAGATGTTCACAGATGATTTCTATCGACGCTTATCTAAGAATGAGTTCTTCAAGGATGATAATGTGACTGCTCTTGCAGCAAAGTTGCGGTCATATATTACGAATGATACAGTAAAACTTGATGACAGTCGACTTGTTATAGAAAATATTAAGGATGGAAACGACAATGTTGGAAAAATCATCCGAAATGTGACGCTGACACGGACGGCTGAGTACAATCGGTCTTCAGAAAATGGTGTGTTTACCCAGACAATTACGACAGATATTGTAATTGGGAAACCGGATTTTGCAGTAAAGTTTGATGCAGTCAATGATCAGGATCCGAATATCTTCAAGTATGCATTGGTTGCAGATATGGGTGTCTATGTAGATCAGAAGACAACTCCGCTAACGGTGGCAGGTAATGTGTATGCAGCTTCAGATTATTATAACAAAAACTATAATGAAAGTACCTGGGATGATGATGTAAAAGATGCAGATAAGAAGTTTGTAGGATCTGCAACTTATAATATTACAAACGAAGATGGTACTACAACAAATCTGTCGGATCTGTATGTACACGGCAGTGTAACTTCCAAGAGTGCAGCGGGAGAAAAGACAGCCCCAACATATACCTATTGGAATGCAGAAGATCCAGAGAATCAGCCTTTGGCAAAAGAGTATTATGATGGAGAAAATATAAAGAGTAAATACTCTGGATTTTATGTAAATGGTTCACAGGTATCTATTATGGCAGATACGATTATTGTTCCTGGAACGATGGCTGTTATGGATAAAGGTTCTTTATCTATTTATGGAAAGAATGGTACAAAGACTTCCGAATCAGAAGTCTGGACAGATGATATAGTTCTGGATGGCTATAGTACGGTTGAGACGGTCACAAATGAAGGAACCGGTGTTAAAACGAAAAAGTATAAGGGCTCAAGTGCAATCTTCAAGGCAGACATGTATGTGAAGGATGACACAGAACTGAATTCAGCCGGAGCTACGTTCCAACTGAAAGGTAGCTATTATGGATATGGAGACAGCACAGAAAAGGATAATCGTAAGTTTACACCAGTTGTCAATACGAAGAATTTCCAGATTACAGTGGAAGATGCAAATGGAAAGACGACGATTGAAAACCGTGGTCACTATAACAGTAGTGCGATTATTGTAAATGGTGAGCAGTCGACGTTGAACTTTGCACAGGCAAAGAATATTTTCCTTGCAGGACGTACGTATATCGAGCTTTCAAAGGATGTAAACACGATCAGTGGTAAGACCAATGAGACTGTGAAAGATAAGGATGGCAAAGAGACAACAGTAGAAGTAGATACTGTGACAGATGTATATACATACCATCCGGTTGATTATAATGCAGAGATGCCGGCATCTTTAAGAACGGATGATAATAAGACGACAACCATCCGTGATTATAAGATGGGAGAGAGTATTTCAATAAAGAGTAATCAGGAGGCTTATATTCCGGTCACAAGTAAGGGAGTTCCAACACTTGCGAAAAATACAGCCGGAGAATCACTTGGTTATTATGTAGCAGAACTTCCACCAGCACTGAAGGGAAGTACATTGTTTGAGCGTTATTTCCCAGAGGCAGTATTTGATGGAAAAGTTCCTTGTGTATTGCAGGAAGTATCTGGCAAAAAGTATTATTATTATGATTTTTCAACGGCATATTATAATACATTGTCATATTGGAGAGCACATAATCTGGCAGGAAATATTTCTGATCTGGATTATGATAACTGGATTAAGACATATCCATCCCCACAGTATTATGCAGCTGGATTCATCCATGATTACAGTGCAGAGCTGGAAATGCATAGAAATTATGTAGCTGCGAAAGATAAGAGAGGACTGACAGACAGTGTAATTGCAGAATATCTTGTTGATATTGGCGATTATGAGGATTTTGATGCCGGAGATATTATTCTTCCGGATAGTGAATTGAACCAGAATGTAAGCATTTATTCAAGTGGTGCAATTACAACAAAATCAGGTACACAGTTTAGTATTGTCAGAGCAGATGATATGTCAGCACTTCAGAAGTTATTGACATCCGATGGAGTAAATAACATGGCAAGTGGTGTGAAGTGGAATAAAGATGCAAACGAAGATGGCTCTGAGAAGATTTATACAGATGCTTACCAGTTATCCAATGACATGGAGCTTGAGTATGAGTATATGAAGTGGAATCTTGGCCATTATACTACAACCGGAGATGCAATTAAAGATTCAAATAATGACATTGAGAAGAAGTATATCAAGGAATTTGTGTCAGACAAAAACTTTGGTGATGCAAGTTTGACACCAATCAATAAATTCATGGATATGTCATTGATTAAGAGCGTGTCGATATCACCGAATATTTCAGGAACAGACGTTTCTGATTCTGGCAATAACCTGATTTTAGATCTGGCATCCAAGTATTCAGTATGGGTTAGTGATAAGGATGTTGTTGTGAAAGCTAGAAAGGAAGATAAAGGCAAGGTTCGAGGCATTGTAGTAACAAAGGGTAATGTGTACTTTGATAGTTCAGCTGACAATGGTGTAACAGACTTTGAGGGTGCGATTATTGCAGGTGGTAAGATTTATGTAAATGGCAAAGTCAGCACAATTGCATCAAGTTCTGAGATTTGTAGAGCGGTATTACGTGAGTGCCTGATGAATAATGATGATGCTTCGAAGCTGTTGTTATCATTGTTCCGTGGCTACAGTCCAAGCGATGATTCAGGTTCAGCAGGGGATGATACAGATACAAAATCAATTGATTCAATTGATTATACAGATGTAGTCAGCTTCTCAAACTGGATGAAGAACGTAGAATAGAGGTGGCCTATGAATAAGAGAAGATTTATGAAAAGAAATGAAGGCTACTCGTTAGTGGAAATGATAATTGTTATAGCAATCATAGCGGTGATGACAGCCGCCGCTATGGTTACGCTCACAATTATGCATAATGCAAAGGCGAAAGAGGCTGCAAGTACATTGGAAGATGCTCTTTCACAGACACAGAGTTATGCAAAAGGCAAGATGGTAGTAATTGGTGGAACAAATCAATCGGATTATCGTTTTGCATTAGCAATCCATAAACAGGGCGATCGCTATTATGTGAAAAAAGGTTACTACAAAGGAAATGGCAGTGACATGAATCAGTATAGTAGCTATGAGTTCCCGGATTCAGAGAATGCATGCAAAGGAAAGGGCGAGTCTTTTTCCGCATATGTAACTGTCAAATATGTAGATGACACAGGGACAGAGTATGATGTCGGAGAGTTAAGCCAGAGTGGTGATCCAGTTTATATCATTTATGACCGACAGGGTATGTGTATCAAAGGAAATGGTAAGTTTAGGTTCTACAAAAAATCTGGTGACAGTCTGATTTCTACTGTGACATTGAATAAAAATGGCAGTCACACATCAAATTAAGGGGAGGCGCGAGGATGAAAAGCAAAATCAAACAAAATAGTGGTTTCTCCCTGATTGAACTGATCATTGCGATGGCGGTGCTATCGTTCTTGATGCTGGCGGTATCTTCGTTTATGGGATCAAGTGTAATGCAGAACCGAAAGGCGAAGGTTGATATCAAGATGCAGGCAAGCGCACAGGAGACGTATGGATTAATCACAGATACGATTATGCAGGCATCGGATATTGTACTCGTTGGCTATGAAGTTGCAGATGACAGCCAGATGACGTTTTCTAATTTAGGAGATGATGGCAAAGCTGTAACGACGGCTGCAACACGTAAGTATTATGTGCGGGATAAGGCAACTGCCGATGCGTTGATTGCTAATCCAGCGTCATATGGAATTACAGGGTCAGTAAATGGTACAGATGTTGTTTTATTTTCAGATTTAACAGCGGATAAGAAAATATATGTATCCAGCATTCGAGTGGAGAGTGCAGTTCCTTTAGATATGAATCAGGTTCCGAGTGGTAATCCAAATGTATTGTCAGATCAGAATATTATGAACAGCCTGACAAATACAGCGACGACGGTATCATGTACGGTGAAAGGAACAGCACGGATTTACAGTATCAACGATACACTGGTTTCAACATTTTGTTTTGATGGTAGCAACTTGTATTATGGAAGAAAGTATGCATATATGACGGCTTTGGACGATGAACTGGATATGACAGATTCGGATTCCAAGACGTCACATCTGTATAACAAGTATTTTTCATATCGGATAGCAAGTGCAGGAGCTACAGATGTGAATATATCTGGTTGTGTAGCAACCATCAATGCAGCGGATGAGACAATAGCAATTGATTTGTATTATAATCAGTCGAGCATGACTTATACAACGCTCGGCAGAATCAGTACAAGAAATTCTCATGTATTAAAACCAAGAAAGTAAGGGAGGGAAAGGGAACATGAAACGAAAAATGAAGATTACAATATCAGCATTAGCAGTTATGTTCGTTGCGGCGATAGCCGTAGCAATTGCTTCGTTCTCCTTTGCTGGTAATGGTAATGATGATGTATTAGAGGATGGTATGTTTGTGGCAGATGCATCCGGATCTGTTAGTGAGAAGACGATTATTGATTATATAATCGAGAACTCCAATTCGCAGGATCCAGATGTGGACAGAGTATATCACATCGCAGAGATTACATCCTCCGGAACTGCATCTACATTGGACACGTTCGTAAGTTCCAATGGATTTAAAAATTATGTAATTGATGGTAACAAGACAATTGAGACAGCTATGGCAAATGATTGTATTGAATATAAATCATTTAACGGTTCGCTCAATGCAGCTAAGGATTCAGATGAATATAATGCAGCGTTAACTTATATTTCAAATGCTGATTTGATCTATGTAAGTAATGACAGCACTAATAAATTCTCAAAGGATAATGATATCTGCGAGGATTTATATGCAGCGTTGCATGAATATGCAGTCGGAAGCTTTAAGCCGTTGATTATTGACAGCCCAGTGACATCAACGATTGACCAGGATGACAGTAAGCAGATGAAAGACTTGGCATCCAATGTATTTGGACCAAACGAGAAGTATTATTACACATTCAAGTGGAGTGATGGCTTGACACCGGAACAGTACTTAGGACATGCTGGTGGATCTCTTTACTTGGGTATCAATGGTAAGACACAGCAGGAAAATGGAGTATGGAATACGGTGTATGCGACACAGCCGGTTGTAGATGAGACTGGAAATGTTACAGAACCGAATCCATCTTATTTAGCTAAAATTTTGACAATCAGTGAGGATGGAACCTCAAGTCGGACAGACTTGCTGATGCAGACAGCAGATGGCAAGAATCCGGAAGTAACGACCCCGTTATATACGGTTACGCCAGCAGAAGAGGGTGGGGTGCCTGTTACAGGCGAATATACTCCAGCAGTAAACAGTAAGATTTATACTCTGGCATCGGATTCCATCATGTATTTGAATGGTTATAATAACCGCGTACAGACACGACCAAACTATATTGAAAACGATGTAGTTACGATGGATGAGGCAGCAAATGTTGACTTTGATGCATATGATATGATTGTGATTGAAGATAATTGTAATGGTCTGACAATCCCATATGATATGTACCGGAAGTTTGCATCTGCAATGTATGGTAAGTTACATATTGTGTATAGCGCGAATATGGGAACCGGTACAGCTTCGACAGGCGGAAACTTAAGTGATAAAGACAAACGTGAAACAAACTATATGAAGTTGGTTCTTATGGTTGCTACTACAGATTATATTTCAAATCAGGAAAATGTAATGGTGACAACCAGAAACGATTTCAGCATGATCACAACAACCACAAGTGCGAAGACAGCAAAGGTGATTGCAGATTTGATCAATGCTTCAAAGTATCGTGGAATTGGTGGAAACAGCTCTTCAGCATCCATGTTTACAGTGTTGGAACTGCAGCCATGTTATCCGATTGATCTGCAGCTTGCACAGTCCAAAAATGGTCAGGGAAGAATCTATAGTGGAAATTATTACACGGATCCTTCCAGTATGATCGATGGAAAGACGAAGGAGCAGATTCCGGAGAATACAGAGTATTATGCATGGGAGCTTTCCAAGGCAAAACTTGCGGATGCACTTGGAATTCCTAGTGAGAAGATCAATCTGGTGCAGATGTCTACCGAGGAATTCGCAGGTGATAAGACAGAGATACTCGGAACCTACGATATGATTTATCTTGGTGGAAATACTTCCGCTTTAAAAGATAGTGCCGAGAATTTCAAGGCATTGCAGAGCCAGTACTTAAAGCATAACTGGAACAATCAGTTTGATCTGACAACAGAACTTACAAAGATGCCGTTCTATACAATGTATACACATAATGGCGATTTGGTATACGTAACGTCAGCACGAAACCAGAACTTAAGTGGTGAAAAGATGACGGCACAGGCAAGCAAGAATGGTAATCTTCAGAGTACATTTACATATCTGAATGGTAATGATATTACATACAATCGTTATTTGGCTTTGAAAGATTATATTGATAAGGGAATGCCAGTTGTTGTCAGTGAGAAGCTGACGCAGGCATACCAGATGGTAACAGCAAATGGATATCGGCAGAACTCTATCGATCCGGATTCCAATATGCGTAAGGTGTTGGATGCTTGTGCTGCACAGGCGGCAAAGAATGAGTCAAATCCGACAGTTGTATTTGGATTTAAGCAGGATCAGGTTGTGGATATTTTCGATGATGGTTCTCTTGGAGATACCATGACAGGTTATGTATCTGTATTTGCATCTCAGAAAGGCTCTGAGAGTGATAGTGAAGAAGCAGATCCTAAGACAATCGTAACGGGAAGCAAGGAACTTCTGGCACAGGTATATAATTGTTCAAAGAAGAAGCCTAAGCTGATCGTGAAGAGTATGCCGAAAACATACAACCGGTATGATAAGTCAACAATTCTGACAAGCAGAACTTTAACATTCAAATACGATGTAATCAATAGTAAAAACTTTACAGCGACATTGTATGTGGATGATGATGGAAACAGTAAGTTCGATCGAAGTGAGAGCGGAAAAGAGTTATTGACAACGAGCAACACAAATACATTATCGTATGAGTGTCCTTCATCGTTCTTCGGTCCGGTATACTGGATGCTGGAGATCGTAGATAACGATACAGGAGTTGCGGTTAATCAGACAGGATTCTCCTATATCAAGAACAGCGAAGACAAGAAGCAGGAAGTTTCTGTACTTCAGATCATGCCGGATGGCGGTGGTGGATCAATGGGTAATGATTCCCTGTACTTCTGTACAGTCTGCCAGCGTTCAACACAGATTCTGAACTACAATCCTAGCTACAATGAAGATGCGTCACGTCATCGTCATGTAGTAGAATACGAAGGTGGTTATAAGGATACGGAAGGTACCAGTGGTTATCTTACAAAGCGCGATGGTACAAAGATCTATGTTGGTAAGCATCAGCATATCTATGGTGTAAATGCTTATGATAGTAATCTGAAGCTCGAAGGTTATCAGGGTGTGGATGATTTCTATAAGAACCTGGCGGATGAGGCTAAGGATTGGTATGACTTTGATATTGATATCATTCGGAGCAGTGAGTTTGAGAAGCTTTCTCAGCAGGTACGTGACGCATATACATATGTGGTAAACAAGGATGGAACAATCTCTGATGTTGTAGTATTAGACGGCTTAAAGCGAACAGAGGTAGCACAAGGACCAAGTACAACTACATCGAAATATGAAGATTATGCAGAAATTGAAACACCAATCCTGAAAGCACAGTTGGCAAAGCATGATGCAACACAGGCAGCTGCAGATGTACAGACGATTAAAGCAAAGTTAAAAGCAGATAATCCGGATTTTACAGATGCACAGGTGAATGATAAGTATGCGAGATTGACGGAAGCGGAGATCTTAAATATTCTGCGTACACAGCTGATCAGTGAGCTGGAGATGGATGAAATCAATACACTGTACGTAGCAAAGAAAAAGTGTGATTATGAAGAGGCTGCTAACGACTACCAGCTTTTGATTGACGGACAGGAAGGACAGGAAGGCGAGCAGGCAAAGGTTGACGAGAAGAAGAAAGAACTTGATGAAGCATTTGCAGAGCTGATTACAAACTTTAGTTCAGATATGAACAAGGCTGCGGATCAGGATACCGGTAAGGGACCTCTGGCAGGACAGATTACAAGAAAAGAACTCGAAGATATTCAGAAGACCGGATATTATTTTGACTTATATGCATTAGCAAACAGAAAGCCGATGTATGATGATATCTCATCTGCTTATCTGTCTGATGGTAAGAACATTGATACGCTGATTTCAGATTATTATCATGAAACAGATGTGCTTCTGAAGTATCAGCAGGCATATAAGACACTCACTCGTTATGCGGGAGGTACAGACTGGATAGCAGAATGTTACAGTTCTGTTTTACTTGGTCCATCCGAGAGCTTTAATGGTAAGGATATCAAATCTGAAATAGCTTTGGATGATCTGGAGACATATGTAAGCGGAGGACATCAGGTAGTACTCTTCCATGATACATTGACACCATATGCAGATGCAGGAGCAGTGAAGCTGACAGACAGACTTCGTTCATACTTTGGTATGGATCGATACCATATGCAGACAACTGCAGAAGCTGCTGATACAAATGCAAAGACAAGCAGTTCAAATCCAAAGATTACAGATGCAGATTCCTCTTATGTGAAGTATATAAGTGAGGATGAAGACAAGTACTTTATGACGAACTTGTCATTCAAGGCAAGAACTGATGAAACCCGTTATGGAAGCTGGAATTCTGATATTAAGATCTCGGCATCTGGTTATCTGACAGATGTTGCATATACAGACAGCTTTAACCTTGGTGATGACAGTGACAAGGCATTTTATGCAATGCCATACAAGTATGCACAGTTAAAGTATTCTGATCAGACGGTACATATTCAGGATGCGAAGTTTGATATCGATACATTCCACGGAAGATATGGTACAAACAAGGCAAGTCAGAACAATCAGGGATTAGTTACAACATTCCCATTCACGATTGCGTCTGAACTGTATATCGGACCAACACATGGACAGTCCTATGCGGTTGATCTCGAAGATGATAACATGACAGTATGGTATTCATTGGCAGGCGGTGATAGTGGTCCGACCGTATCATCTATGTTTGCAGCATCTCCAAGAGATGCCATGGATAATTACTTCTTATATTCATATAAGAATGTATTTTACTGTGGTGCCGGACATGGAGATATCCTTGGTATTCATAAGAATAATAATGATGAGCGTTACCTGTTCATCAACATTATGTGTAACTCTGTACGACTGAGTGTTGCACAGCCGAAGATCAGTATCTTCGACTATGATGCGACAGAGACGCAGGAGAAGAATGAGATTATCAAGAAGGATGGCAACAATGGCTATGTAATGAAGGTAGATGAGGATCAGACATATCCGGAATTTAACTTCAAGGTCAGCACAGATTCAGAGACGACGCTGTCATCTGTTAAGATCTTCTACGATCTGGATTACAAGGACGGCAATACAAGCAATGCATATACAGCGGATCCTACAAAGCATGTACTGATTGCTGATTGGAATTCTGCTCAGGTTAAGAAGAGCCAGAACAAGCATGTATTCCGTTATGATAAGGATCTGAAGAAATTGGCAGATGCATCGAATCATGAGATTGCAGAAACTTATGTAGACCAGTCAGGAAATACAGTAAGTGTTGCTGCAACGACATTAAAGCTTTTGCCGGAATACTTTGCACCATATAACAATGAATATACATATATTGTTATTGAGGCAACAGATTCTAAGGGTCAGAAAGTATACCAGAGAATCAAGATCAAGGCAAAACCACATTTGTTTAACTTAACGTAATGTAAATTAAACAATATAAACTAAAATCCATGAGTTACTTGAAAGAGTGACTCATGGATTTCCTTTTTTGGATTGGATATTAGGAGGCGTTTTAGACATGAAAGAACAACTTGCACAACTGATGGGGAAAAAGGATTTACAGGCAATTATATTGACGGATGGGTATAATATTCATCATTTATCCGGGTATCGGGGACATACAGGGATGCTTGTGGCGTTTGCAGATGCCCGGTATATTCTGACAGACAGCCGTTATACAGAACAGGTGGAGATAGAAGCACCAGCATTTTCTTGTATTGATGTTGGACGGGAAGGGTATTCAAAGACGATTGCAGGACTTCTGCAGAAGCAGAAGGCTTCTGTGTCAGCAGGTGGGGTGACACTTCGTATCGGATTTGAGAACAAGGAGATTTCGTATGCGCAGTATCAGGCTTTCATTGATACATTTGCAAAGGAATTATCAGAGGTGCAGGTGGAGCTTGTGCCATTGGATGATGCGGTAAATGCGTACCGGGAAGTGAAAACAGAAGATGAGATAGCGAAGCTTGCGCATGCGGAGCGGATTGGCGATGAGGCATTTGCAGAGATAGTAAAGTTTATCCGAGACAATTGGGAGAATGGACTTACCGAGCAGCGTGTCGCGTTACAGTTAGAATATGAGATGCGGATGCGTGGTGCAGAAGGGACAAGCTTTGATACAATTGCAGCAAGTGGAAAAAACAGCAGCCTGCCACATGCGATGCCACAGCCAAAGCTGCTGGCAGATGGAGATTTCCTGACGATGGACTTTGGCTGTATGTATGAGGGATACTGTTCGGATATGACACGGACAATCCATATTGGAAAAAAGGTCAATCCGGAGCAGAAGAAAGTGTATGAAACTGTGCTTCAGGCACAGCTTGCGGCACTGGCGGTTGTGAAGCCGGGGATGGTTTGCTCAGATGTGGACAAATGTGCACGCGATATTATTGCAGACGCTGGTTATGGGGATTATTTCGGACATGGTCTCGGACATAGTGTCGGATTATTTATTCATGAGGAACCGCGTTTTTCTATGAAGTGTGATGCTGTATTGAAGCCGGGAATTGTGATTACAGTGGAACCGGGTATTTATCTGCCGGGCAGATTTGGTGTGCGGATCGAGGATATGATCGTGATAACAGAAGATGGATACCGGAATCTGGCAGCCTCACCGAAAGAGTTGATTTGTGTATAACTTTTTTGCTCAAATTCTCCTCATTTTTTTGAAAAAAGTCTTGACAACGACCTGCCTGCATGCTATAGTATGCAAGTATGTTGATGAAAGCAGAGTATCCACTCTCACCTTAGCGCACAGGCGACTCGGGTTATGTAGTAAGAGAATATATTGATTTCTTATTATAACAATGTGTGGATAGTTTGTCTATCCACTTTTTTATTGAAGGAGAAACCATTATGAGCGGAGCGAATAATTTAGGATGGTTTCGACGATATGCCGCCGAACGGATGTGAGGGGGCGAAACCCGAGGGAGGTGTATATTATTAGCGATTTAATGATTAACGAGCAGATTCGTGACAAAGAAGTACGTGTGGTAAGTGAGACAGGAGAGCAGCTTGGTATCATGTCATCCAAGGACGCTCAGAAGCTTGCGGATGAGCAGGGCGTAGATCTGATTAAGATTGCACCGACAGCAAAGCCACCTGTTTGCAAGATTATGGATTATGGAAAGTTCCGTTATGAGCAGACACGTCGCGAGAAAGAAGCAAAAAAGAAGCAGAGAGTCATTGAAATCAAGGAAGTTCGTTTGTCACCCAACATTGACAACAACGATCTGAATACAAAGGCAAACATGGCAAGAAAATTCCTGACCAAGGGCGATAAGGTAAAGGTTACCCTTCGTTTCCGTGGTAGAGAGCTTGCACATACAGATAATGGTAAAGCGATTCTGAATTCCTTTGCCGAGATGCTTTCAGATGTTGCCGTTGTAGATAAGCCTGCAAAATTTGAGGGCAGAAGTATGATCATGTTTTTAGCTGAAAAACGTTAAATTCATATAAAAAGAAATTACCATGCATATGCATGATTTTTAAGGAGGAAAAGAAATGCCAAAGTTAAAGACAAAAAGAGCAGCTGCAAAGCGTTTTAAGAAGACAGGAACCGGTGAGCTTAAGAGAAATAAGGCTTACAAGAGCCACATTCTTACTAAGAAGTCTACAAAGAGAAAGAGAAATCTTAGAAAAGCAACTATGACTGACGCTACAAACAGCAAAGTTATGAAGAAGATTTTACCATATTTATAGGATATTAGGAGGAATGAACGATGGCAAGAATTAAAGGCGGCGTTGGCGCTAAGAAGAGACATAATAGAACATTGAAGCTCGCTAAGGGATACAAGGGAGCAAGATCAAAGCAGTATAGAGTAGCAAAGCAGTCAGTTATGAGAGCTTTGACATCTTCTTATGCTGGTAGAAAGCAGAGAAAGAGACAGTTCAGACAGCTCTGGATCGCTCGTATCAATGCAGCAGCAAGAATGAATGGACTTTCATACAGCAAGCTTATGTATGGTTTGAAGCTTGCAGGTGTAGATCTGAACAGAAAGATGCTTTCTGAGATGGCAATCAGCGATCCAGAAGGTTTCGCAAAGGTAGTAGAGGTTGCTAAGAGCAAGCTTGCTTAATGGAAGATATCCTGACCCGTTGTCTGTGGCAACGGGTTTTTTATCGTCGGTGAATATAAAAATGTACAACTTGCGCATTAATTTATATATTTTTGTATAAGTCG